>Ga0315309_1000566_pt1 | contig 22602 bp, 23 predicted proteins | sample TDP4_MG_FD_203080 | JGI IMG/M metagenome (GOLD analysis project Ga0315309, IMG submission 203080) | Freshwater sediment microbial communities from Lake Towuti, South Sulawesi, Indonesia - TDP4 | ecosystem: Environmental > Aquatic > Freshwater > Lake > Sediment | place: Indonesia: South Sulawesi...
TCAACATAATCGACATTACCCCACCAACAACAACTATTTCGTTGTCTGGAACCCTTGGCAACAACGATTGGTACATAACCGACGTAACGGTAACGCTAACAGCCACTGACGACGCGAGCGGCGTAGCCAACACAAGATACAGCCTAGACTGGTATACATGGTTACCATACACTGGTCCTTTCACAATAACAACCGAAGGAACCAACACACTCCGATACCTCTCGGTTGACAACGCAGGCAACGTAGAAACTCTAAAATCGACAACCATAAAAATCGACAAAACCTCGCCAAGCATAAGCGTAAATGAGCCATTAACGGGAGACTACTACAACTTCGAAACCATAACCCTAGACTTCGCCGTCACCGATGCACCATCAGGAGTCGCCGCAACCACAGCCACCCTCGACAGCACAGCCGTAACCAACGGCCAAAAAATCGACCTCTATACCCTCAGCCTTGGCCCCCACACACTAACCGTGACAGCAACGGACAATGCAGGAAACTTAGCCACCCAGCAAGTAACCTTCAACATAATCCAGATAACAACCAGCATAGACGTGACCAAACAACTAAACCGCGACACACGCAACAACGTAGGAAACGGAAGACTAGTCTCAAAAACCACAATAGTCAACACAGGCGCCCCAGTAATCAAAATCGAAGATATAGAGCAGTTCCCAGACAGCTTCACCCTACAAAACCTAATCGTCAAGATATTTGACCTATCCAACCCCGCCTACAAATACGAAATCCCATCCACAGCCTACACTATCCAATACATCACAGGCGGCGTCATGGTTACAGTCAACTTCCCTGTAACAGTCACACTCACATATCAAAACCCAGACGGAACATGGACAACACAACAAGTAACATTAAACAACCTGCCAACCAACTGGGGCATACAATTCCAAACCATACAGGCACCACCATCAACACTGATACCAGGAACATACACAACCACAGCCACAGTCACAGCATGGACAACACCAACCAACTACACAGTGGAAATAGCCACAGCAACCCTAACAATCGAAGAAAAGAAAAACCCATAAAAAACCCAAAACAAACAACTCACCCTCCCTTTTTTTGTTCTAACCAAACAGAAACATCCTAAAAGCAAAGAAACCACAAGTCACACAGGTAAGACTAACTTTTCAAAAAAGTTGAAAAAAGAAAGAAAAGAGGCTTATTCAGCATCAGTGATTAATCAACGTGTCAACGGTTTTTCCGTTTGCGTCTACTATATCTAGTCTTATAGGGATTCTACCGGACGACAAGTCGTGTGTGGCGCAGCTTAGGCACGGGTCGTAGGGTCTCATCACCATCTTTTTATATCCTCACCTCTCCTAAAATACTCAGGTATCAGCATGACCAGCAAAGCCTTCGAGTGGTATGTCTCAAACCCCGAAACCCTCAAAAAATACGCTGGAAAACACGTAGCAATCGTAGACGACAAAATCGCTGGAGTTGGAGACTCCGCTAAAGAAGCCTACGACAAGGCAAAGAAGAAGTTTCCAAGAGAAAGCCCACTCTTAGCGTACATACCCACGGGTGAGACGCTGATACTTTGAAGAAAATTTCCTTTCCATACAAAAAAGAACCCTCAGACCTTTTCGGATACATACACCGACCAGTCGTAGAAATCTATCTAAAAACAAAAGAAAACCAGTGGTTCAAGGTTTCAGCATACGCCGACTCTGGAGCCGACGTTACAGTCTTTCCAAAATCAATCTATGAAATAATCGGCTTAAGACTTCACGAAGGACAAGAAAGCACAGTGAAAGGCGTAGGCGGAGAAGAAATAAGAATCTACATACACAAAATCACAGTGAGAATCGACAAGGAAGAATTCAAGATAAGAGCAGGCTTCGCCGAAAGAGAAGACATACCATACCTCTTAGGCAGAACGGACATCTTAACTCACTTTAACTTGCTCTTCAAAACGGACAGAGTAGTATTTATCAAGAAATAAAAGAGGATGTGATCAGTGGTTGACTAGTGTGTCTATGGTTTTTCCGTCGGCGTCTACTATGTCTAGTCGCATGGCTATTCTACCAGACAAATCGTGTGTTGCGCAGCTTAAGCATGGGTCGTAGGGTCTTATCACCATCTCGATTCTGTCCAGTGTGCCCTGATCGTATTTTCCGCCCTTAATCAGGTCTTTAGCCGCGTTCAAGATTGACATGTTGATTGCAGCGTGATTTATCCCAGTCGCCACAATCAGATTGCAGTCTTTGACGATGCCGTTCTCATCAGTCTCATAGTCGTGTATCAAGGTTCCTCTAGAAGCTTCAACAACGCCTATGCCACGACCAGCCCTAGGTTTGACTGGCACCCTCGTGTTCTCACTCGTGATCTCCGGATCCTCAAGAAGCGTCACGGTTCGCTCAGCACACTCAACTAGCTCAATCAGTCGAGCCCAGTGATAAAGCAACGTCTGCTGCGCTGGTCTACCAAACAGCTTCCTAAACTCGTCGAGCTCCTTCTGCGCCAATGGTGTAGCCATCCTGTCGCTTACATTTATCCTCGCTAAAGTATTCACCCTGAGGACGCCAACTGGATTGTCGGGGTCGATAACCAGCTTGCCAGCTTTCTTATAGTATGGGAATTTCAGATAGGTCCAAGGTTCAATGTGCTCAGCTATCACGTCTAGGTAGTTTTCTGGCGCATAGTCCTCGTGGGAGCCGTCGGGCTGCATCACTCTGAGCTTGCCGTCGTAGAACGTGTGCGTTCCGTCGGGCGTCACCAAACCCAGGAAACCAGTCTTAATCACTGCCAAGCTCTTGACCATGTCCAAGTACTTTGGAAATATGTTCTCCTTGGCCAATTTCATAGTAAACTGCGCAAACTCTAGAAGTTCCTTAGCCATAGGCAAAGCCTTGTCTCTCTCCTCTGGCTTCAACGGTTTTGTCCAGCCGCCGGGCACAGCCGCAACCGGGTGAATCCTTCTACCGCTTATCATCTCGACCATTTGATGCGCCAAGTGGTGGTGATGAATCACTTTTTTAGCCAAGTCTGGATTCGCGTTTAGAATGCCGATGACGTTTCTAACAGTGTAGTCAGCGTCCGGACCCATAACAAAGTCAGGCCCAGATAGTATGTAGAAGTGCAGGATGAAGTCCATGACCTTGTCGCCTAAGTAGGCTAGTTCGCGCAGGTTCCTCCCAGTAGGCGGTGGTGTTACTCCGAAGACGCCGTCTGCTGCCTTCGCTGAGGCAATATGATGCGCCCACGGACAGACTCCGCATATCCTAGTTGTTATGAGCGGCAGTTCTTCAACAGGTCGCCCAATGCAGAACATTTCGAACCCTCTGAGCTCCATTGTGTGCATCCGAGCGTCTGCAACGTTTCCGTTGTCGTCTAGTTGAATCACAACCTTGGCGTCGCCTTCGATTCGCGTTACGGGTTGAATAACCAACTCCTTTGTCATTTCAGTTCACCTCTTTTACACCTTGCGCACTCTCAGAATGTTGTGTCCTCCAACGAATCTGTTGAACGTCGCTAGCCGGTCTGGTATCACTTTGACGTCCAAGCCGATTGTTGCCAGCGCACCCATCATGTCCACCATCTGGTTTCCGCCGAATTTTATGGGTCCCATACAGCCCCTGCACGGAAACATGCCTGCAATACAGCGCGGCACCTTCTCATGACCTCCGCAGCCAGTTCTCGTGGCGGGTCCAAGACAGAGATAACCTTGTTCCAGTAGACATCGCTCCATGCTTGAGGGGGCTTCCAACGGACGTTTTATGGTTGCTATGGCTTTTTTCTCTCGCTTCAAGGGGCAGTCTTCGCAAACCGCCTTTTCTTCGAGTTTGAAGGGTTTGCCTGTTAGCAGCGCCGTCACGGCATCAACGAACAGGTCTGGCGAGGGCGCGCATCCCGGTATCATGGCGTCGACTTTTATCACTTCGTCTACGGCGTATACGCGGTCGGTCCATGGAGTTATGCTAGTCTTTGGGGGTTCTCCGGCTACCGTGCTCCTCGTGGTCTTGTAGACCTTGTTAAACACTTCGTCCTTTGTGTACATGTTCGCTAGGGCTGGGACTCCGCCGAAGCAGGCGCAAGAGCCATACGCTATGACGGTTTTGCACTTGTTCCGAATCTCTTTGGCAACCTCTCTGTGTTCTTCAGTTCTGACGCCGCCTGTGATTATTCCGATGTCTGCTTGTGGAAGCTCTATCTCTTTGCCTTCGCCTGTTTGACCGTAGTATTTGTGGTCCATTAATACTGGTATGTGGACGAATTCCAGCTGTGGCAACACATTCAAGAGGGCTTCGCCGACATCGAGTATGCTGCATTCGCAGCCTCCGCACATGTTGAGCCATTCTTCCAAAACTTTCACTGGCATTTTCTCTCTCACACCTAATTTGTTTTGAATACTAAGAATGATAATGGATTTACTTTTAATCTTTTTGATAATTATCTTCTATTATTGCTACAGGTCACGGGAAAACAGCGCCCGTTTCTGCCATTTCTTAAACGGATTTCTGGATGAAAATAGGATGACGAGAATGAGAATGTTGTTGGGCTGGGTCAATCTTATTAAGGAAACGGAACATAATTTGCTTGGTAGAGAGTTAGAATCGGCTGTTATGATGGTGAGTTAATGACGAAGGTCAGCTGTAGAGAATGCTACTTCATTAAGGCGACAGGTGCAAACATCGACCACGTGATAAGAAGAGTCAAAGCCGCTATAGAGGAGGTAGGCGTGCCGCCAAAATATAACATAAACGTTTACAAGAACGTGTACGCTTGCTGCGGCGTCTCGGGCTCTGGCATCATAGTTGAAATCACTGGACCCGAGGAAGAGAAGATTAGAAGTTTAGACTTGAAGGCTGTTTCTAAAATCTTGGAGATTTGTGAAAAAGAGGGGATTGAGCACCACACGTTGGAGCCGCTTGACATCGGTTGAATGGATGGCTTAGATTATCTTTTTTGCCACTATCATGCTTGAAGTTTCTGTTATGCCCTTGATCCTTCGTATCTTTTCAAATATGAATCTGTCGAGGTCTTCAATGGTTCTGAATTCGGCTCTGATAACAAGGTCGTATGATCCATATGTTGCGTTGGCTTCCTGCACGCGCTCCAGCTTTCTTATTTCGGCGATTACGTGATCGTCCATTCCAACCTGCATTTTCATCATTATGTATGCTGAGACCAAGCCGTATCACTAAAAAGCCAATTATGGTCGTTTGAATCGTTAATAAGATTTTTGCAGGTCGAGCAATTATTTTTATATATAGCTTTGAGTATGGGGTTTGTTTCTGACAGGGGTGCGAAACTTGTCTGAAAAACCCAAGATAGACCCAGAAAAAGCAAAAGAGATGCAGGAACGCGCCAAAGAAAGAAACGCCATACTTAAAGAGATAAAGAATCAGGGTCCATCAACTCTAGATGAACTGTCAAAGGCCACTGGCATTGACCGAGAGAAACTGTTTAAGCATATTATCGCCATGAGACAGTTTGGAAAAATAGCAATCGCAGGCGAACGTGACAACCAACTCGTGTACGGCTTACCCGAGGGAGAAGAAACCAAGTCATAGAAGAGATGGAAGAAAACTCGGATATTTTTCACCTTTAAGTTGTGCACAACGAGATTAGATTTCTAATCACACGTGTCCAATCATGATTAAAATATGCTGTTTTCCCTGGATGGCTCATGGTTGAGAATTATTCTGGGAAAAAGATGCGTTTCTTGGATGCACCTCTGAAATACACTGGAACACCTCTTACGATGTCTCTGTCAATGATTATGCCGATTATTTTCCCCTTTTCCTCGACGGGTAGCCTCTTGATATTCTTTTTGAGCATCACTTTTATTGCTTCATCCAAGCCTGTTGTGCTGGCAATCGTCATCATCGGCGTGGTCATGATGTCTCTCACCGTGATTCTTTTAGGATTGAGTCCTTTGCTAAGAACTTTCTCAAGCATGTCTGTTTCGGTGACTATGCCTGCGGTAGGATCTAAAAAGGCGTCTTCACTTCTCCTCACTAGAAGATAGCCAACCTTGTTTTTTGTCATCAACTTTAGGGCTTCGCTCACAGAAGCGTCTTCGTTTACATGGATGGTTGGGCGCATGACTTCTTTCACTGTAACTTCTTCTGTGGCGCTCATTAGGCCCTCGCACATAGCGTAATTTTCCTCAGCGAGGTTTGGTTTCCTCTTAACGTGGAGCTCGATGCGGTCGTTTTTGTGGGTCAAAATCACAGATGGCTTGATGTCGAAGAAGAATTTAGACACAGACTCTTTGCCTATAGTCTGTGTCTCAACATGGTCACACACTCTTAAGAGGTCGCTGACTGAGTGAAAAGTTCTGCTGTAGCTTTCTGTGGTCGTGAAAACGCTAAAGACTATTTCGGCTTCGCTTTTTTCACCAGGGTTTACGAGTGTAACTATTACTCTGGATATTGCTATCGCTTTGGCTAGCGGTTTAGTCCATTTAAAAACATAGGGAAAATCTTTGACGTCTTCAAGGTTGGGCGTGCTCACCCTGTACTGCGTTCCTCTGACAGCAAAACTCACAGGTTTCACCGATGAATATGAAAACGGGAAACCAAATATATGATTTACTAGTTTTTACTCATATAATTATTCGATTCAAACACCTAATAAGAAGGTGCAGGTGGGGGTCGCAACGTCTGAGGAAACGGTGCCAGAGTACGTTAAGAAGCGTGTGCTCATTTTAGGCGTTGGCAACGTCCTGTTCGGTGACGACGGTTTCGGTCCCGCAGCAGTTGACTACCTTCTAAAAAACTGTGACATCCCAAACGACGTATACGTTATGGATGTGGGAATCGGAGCGGGTGATGTGCTTTTCACGGTGGGCTTGAGTCAAAAGAAGCCTGAAAAAATAATCGTTCTCGACGCGGTCAACGTGAAACGAAAACCCGGAGAACTCTTTGAGTTGTCAATAGATGACCTGCCAGCAAACAAGATCACAGACTTCTCACTGCACCTGTTTCCAGCCGCAAACCTTCTGAAGGAACTGAGAGATCAGATGGGCATCGACATAGTCATTCTAGCCTGCCAAGCGGAACGAATACCGGACGCTGTCAGCCTTGGATTATCCGATTCTGTAAAGCAGGCGCTCCCAAAAGCGGCTGAGAGGGCGCTCAGACTTGCTGGGCGCAGGGCTTCTAGGAGAAAAACTGATTAGCGTTTACGACTTCTCATTGATTAGAAGTGACGCGTCATGCGGAGAGCACTGTCCACTGTGGAATTCGAAGAGATGAAGGGCAAAACATTCACAGAGATAAGAGTCGACGAAAAACTCTGCGAGGTCTGCGACAAACCACTCAGAACCGAGGAGAGGGTGCTCAAAACGGTTCAAATCACAGACTACAACAGCTACTCAAACCTGTTGACCCGTCAGAGAGCGCACGACCGTGTGGAGGTGGACCTGGAAGAAAACAAGATCTATGTTTATCATCATGACTACCCAGGCGAAATACACAAAGAATGCATTGAAAAGCTTTAGAAGACTATTTTTAACCAGCCTTGTAGAGGTATCCGTCTTCTTTTTCTCCAGCCTCAGAGACCGCGCCGATTTTTCTCAGAGCAATAATGTGTCTAAGCACTTCTTTTGGAGGTATTTTTGTGGCTTCCGAGAGTTCCTTTATGGTCTGCGGGCCCTTCTCTTTTATCTCGCCGATTATCATTTGACGCTCTATCTCGTCCTTCATTATCTTTGAAGACGCAGCCTTGTATTTTTGTTCGTCCACTTTGGGTCCAACCTGCGATATTCCAAGCACCCATCTGAGCCTTTCAGTCTTGAACGCTTCGATCGCTGCATCGGTCTTTTTGGCAAGCTTCTTTTTTTCACTCAATCAAGCTATCCTCCGTTTCCTACTCCGCTAACAACGCATTAATCATGGCCACAATCTGTTCCAATGTGAAATGTTTAACATATATTGCTTTAGGTGGACACGTAGCGGCACATGCTCCACAGCCCTTACAGAGAGCCTCATTCACAAGGGCTCGCTTCTTCACTTCACCACCCTCCTCCTTGTGCTCCTCAATGCTGATAGCCTTAAATGTGCAGGGCTCAACGCACATGGCGCATCCGTCACACTTGTCCAACTCCACACGGGCTACAACTGGTTCGAGTTCGACCTTACCCTTGGCTAGGGGCACCGAAGCCTTGGCAGCCGCCGCGCTTCCCATAGCCGCACTGTCGGTTATGTCCTTCGGACCCTGAGCGGTTCCAGCCAAGAAGATGCCGTCTGTGGGCGTGTCGAGTGGCCGCAGTTTGGCGTGAGCCTCGGTGAAAAAGCCTTCCACCCCCTTAGCTACTTTCAGCATTCCCTGAACCTCGGCAGCCTCGGCGCGTGGCACCATACCAACATTGAGCACAACGTAATCGGCGGGGATGGCCAATGTTTCATTGTTAGTAAGCATGTCCTGCACTGTAACCACGGTGGAACCAAGCTCATCTGAGACCCAAGGTGGCACCTCAGGTCTGTACTTAATGAAGATGATGCCTTCTTCCCCAGCCTTTCGGTAGTAATCTTCGTGCCCCTTTCCAAAAGCTCTTATGTCACGATAAAGGTAGTACACGCGAGTCTTGGGATACCTTTCTTTTATTTCAAGGGCGTTGTTTAGTCCTGTCATGCAGCAGGCACGAGAGCAGTAACGATTGAGCGAGCGGTCTTTATCGATTGGTTGATAGATTCCGGGTTCCTGTCTGCTACCGACGCAGGATATGAACACCACGCTTTCGGGCGGGGCACTCTTGGGGAGCAGTTGACCCTTGGTCGGACCGTCTTGGTTGATGAGTCTCTCCAACTGCCCGGTTGTTATAACGTTCTCATATACCTTGTAGCCAAACTCGCCCTTCGGAGGCTCGTACAGGTCGTGGCCAATAGCCGTAGTGATGGTTCCAACCTCAACTTCAGTCTCTCGAGGCTGCTCATCTAGGTCTATTGCGCCTTTGTCACACGCCTCAACACATTTCCCGCACTTGTTGCAGTTGATGTTGTCGACAACATAGGTGTGCGGCACGGCGTCTGAGAATGGAATGTATATGGCTTTTCTCTTACTGACACCGAAATCAAATTCGTTCGCAACGTCGATTGGGCACACGGCTACGCATTTGCCGCAGGCGTCGCACTTCTCGTTGACGTGCCTTGGGTTTGTGAGAACTTTTGCCTTAAAGTTGCCTATGTACCCGTCCACGGCAACTACCTTGGAATTTGTTAGCAGCTTGATTTTGGGGCTAGAAACAACGGCGTTCATTAACGGTTTCAACAGGTCTAGAGCATAATCGCCTGTTGGGTAGACCTTGTTCAGTTGCGCCATTCGACCGCCAACGGTTGGCTCTTTCTCTATTAGATAGACTTCGAACCCTCTTTCAGCCAAGTCTACGGCGCTTCGTATGCCAGCGATGCCGGCGCCTATGACCAAGGCTCTGACAGTCACTTCAACAACTCTTTTCTGCAAAGGTTCCAACAGCGCCGCTCGGGCAACCGACATTCTCACGAGGTCTTTAGCCTTCTTTGTCGCCTTCAACGGCTCCTCAACGTGAACCCAAGAGCAGTGTTCACGAATGTTCGTCATATCAAAAAGGTAGGGATTTAACCCCCCTTCCTCCACAACCCTCCTAAAAGTCAGTTCGTGCATGCGGGGTGAACAAGAAGCAACTATGACGCGGTTGAGCCCCTGCTCTTTGATATCATTCTTAATCATGGCTTGAGCTGGAGCCGAGCACATGTACATATAATGTTTCGCTAAAACCACATTAGGAAGCTTTTCCGCATACTTTGTGACATCCTTTACATCAACTGTGGCTGCTATGTTTACGCCGCAATGGCATATGTACACGCCGATTCTGGGTTCCTCTTTCTCCGACATGTCCACATCCTCTTTTTACTCTTTGAGCAGAATTGACGCCTTCATAGCCGCGGCGCTCGCCTGTGCCACAGAGTCTGGGATGTCCTTAGGTCCCTCAGCTACACCAGCCACGAACACGCCGTCAATCATGGTTGTCACTGGGTCAACTTTTGGATTAGCAGTCACGAAGAAGTTGTCATCGCCCGTTTTAAGCGGGAGGATTTTTTCAAAATCGTTCATTGCTGCGGGGACGATTCCAGTTGATAAGACAACCATGTCAACCTCGTCTTCTATGAGTTCTCCTGACTCGATGTTCTCTGCTCGTAGAGATAGATTGTGGTTTGCCTGGTTTTCTAAGACTTCAGCTACTCTTCCCTTCACGTATTTGATGCCGAATTCGCTCTTGGCTCTCTGATAGAACTCTTCAAACGCTTTCCCGAAGGCTCGAATGTCCATGTAATATATGGTTACTTCAACTTCTGGAACGTGTTCCTTCACCAACTCGGCCTCTTTGGTGGCGTACATGCAGCACACTCGGGAGCAGTAGAGGTTTCCTGACTTCTCATCTCGGGAACCCACACACTGGATAAACGCAACCTTCTTGGGTATTCTTCCATCTGAAGGTCTCACTACGTGCCCTCCTGTTGGACCAGAAGCGCTCAACAGTCTCTCTAGGGCTAGGCCAGTTATCACGTTGTCGTAGACGCCAAAACCGTACTCTTCCTTCTTTCCGGCGGCAAACAGGTCGAAGCCGGTTGTGACAATGATGGCTCCCACCTCGATCTCCACCTCTTCCGGCTGCTGCTGAAAGTTGATGGCTCCGGCCATGCACACGTTTTGGCACAATTCACACTCGAGACAATGGTCTCTGTCGATTGTGTAAATGAGTGGAACAGCCTGCGGAAAGGGCACGTAAATCGCGTTTCTCACGCCCATTCTTTCGTCAAAATCGTTGGGAATCTCAATGGGGCAGAGCTGAGCGCATGCGCCACATCCAGTGCACTTCTTTTCATCAACGTACCTCGGCTTTTTGACAATCTTGACCCTGAAGTCCTTTCCTGCTCGGCGAACCTCTTTGACCTCTGAATACGTGAGCAATTTTATGTTCGGGTGTCTCCCCGCGTCGACCATTTTAGGCGTCATGATGCAGGCAGCGCAGTCAAGCGTTGGGAAGGTTTTGTCCAACTGCGCCATCCTGCCCCCGATGCTGGGATTCCTCTCCACAACATAAACAGTGAAGCCCTGTTCTGCTAAATCGATGGCTGCCTGAACTCCCGCGATACCTGCGCCGATAACTAACCCTGCCTTGGTCATGGTGACACGGTCTCCTTCTCTTGGAATTCCTGTCTCAACGGGCTTGGCCCAAGTTTCCTAATTTCCTCGTTGAATTCCTTGACGACCTTGGCGAATTTTCCACCCTCTGAAGCAGAGACCCATTCCAAGCGCAGACGCTTAGGGTCTATGCCAACCTGCGCCAAGGCATCTCTGAGGAATTTCACTCTTTTTTCACATGCAAGGTTTCCAGTTATGTAGTGGCAGTCACCTATGTGACAACCAGTTACGAGAACCCCATCTATTCCTTGTCGAAAAGCCTCTAAAACGTGTAATGGGTCGACCCTTCCACTGCACATTGTGCGAATAATGCGGATGTTGGTTGGATACGAAATGCGGCTAACACCAGCCAAGTCAGCACCAGCGTAGCTGCACCAGTTACACAAGAACCCGAGAATGCGAGGCTCAAACTGTTCATTCATCTTTCATCTTTCCTCTTATACGGTTGGTGCCTCCGACGGCGTCGGCGCCTCCCCCGTCAAGAAAGCCGTTTTGACCTCGGCCATTATCTGGTCGTCGGTAAAGTGCCTCATCGTTATGGCTCTGCGCAGGCAGGCGCCAGCACATACGCCGCAGCCCTTGCACAGTGCCTCTATCACGGTTGATTTTCCTTCTTCGATTCTGTGCGCTCCGAAAGGGCAGAGTTTCTCGCACATGCGGCAACCGACGCATCGATCTCGGTCCACGACGGCTGTTATGGCTTCGGTTCTCACCCTTCTGTTGGCCATTGGACCAGCCGCCCTAGACGAAACCGCATAGGCTTGGGATAGGCTTTCTCCGATGTCCTTGGGACCGTGAGCCGTGCCGCAGACGTATATGCCGTCTGTGGCGAAATCGACCGGTCGGAGTTTTACATGCGCTTCCAAAAAGAATTCGTCTTGACCCAATGGAACTTTTAGTATTTTTGAGAGTTCTTTTGAGCTTTCGTGCGACACGAGAGGTGTGGAGAGCACGACTAGGTCGCAGTCGAGTTCCCTCTTTTCGCCTAAGAGCGCGTGATACACATTGACCCTAAGTCTGTTGTCTGGGAGAGGCGTGACTTCTGGGGGTTTGTCCTTTGTGTAGTTTATGAATCTAATGTCTGTTTCACGAGCCTTTCGGTGGTGTTCCTCGTAGTCTTTTCCATAGGTTTGCATGTCTTGGTATATGATGTAGACCTCGGAGTCTGGATACCACTGTTTTATGATTCCAGCGTTCTTGACGGCTACCATGCAGCAGATTCTGGAGCAATAGGCTCTAGGCGGCTTTTTCTCTCTAGCGCCAACGCATTGTATCATGGCGACTCTTTGCGGTTTGAAGAATTTGTCCATAGCGGGCTTTCCGCTCTGGAGAACCTTCTCTAGTTCCACTTGAGTCAAGACTCGATCATACTTGTCGTAGCCATACATGTCAACGGGTTTGAACTCAACAGCGCCTGTCGCAATGATGACTGTGCCGACCTTGAACCTTTGTTCTTCGCTGTTTTTAACGGCTGTGACTTCGAAGTTGCCGATGTAACCGTCAACACTCTTAATGGTGGTGGATGTTAGCGTGTTGATGCTCTTATGGTTCATCACTGCGTTGATTGAAGCCTCTAAAACCTTCGATGCATCTTCATCAGTGGGATACAACTTGTAAATTTTTCTTAGCATGCCGCCCAGTTCAGGCTCTTTCTCGACCAGATATACTTTGAAGCCTTGGTTTGCCAGACACAGAGCCGAAGTCATACCGGAGATGCCGCCGCCTATAACTAAAGCTGTGGGATCAACAGGCACCTCTGACTCTTGCTGCGGGTTGAGAAACGAGGCTCTCGCCACAGCCATGCGCACTATGTCCTTGGCTTTTTCAGTTGCCTTCTCAGGTTCCCGCATGTGCACCCATGAGCAGTGTTCACGAATGTTAGCCAACTCAAACAGGTAGGGGTTCACGCCTGCGTCCACGCATGCTCCACGGAACAGCGGCTCGTGCGTTCTTGGCGTGCACGACGCGACTACAACTCGGTTTAGATTGTGTTCTTTTATGGCTGCCTTAATCTTGTCTATTCCTTCAGCCGAGCAAGTGTAGATGTTGTCCTCGGCGTACGCGACGTTCGGCAAAGTCTTAGCGTACTTGGTAACCTGAGGGACGTTAACCACACCGCCTATGTTTATGCCGCAGTGACAGATGAAAACGCCAACTCTCGTTTCTTCTTCTTGTTGCTGCGCCATTACTATGTCCCTCCTTGTATTCGCTGGACTTGCACTAACGCCAACGATTCAGCTGCTCTCGCCGCTGCGGCACTAGCCTGAGCCACAGAGTCTGGAATGTCTTTAGGAGATTGACAGTATCCACAAACGAATATTCCAGGAACCGAAGTATCCACAGGCGCCAACAGTGGATGCGTCACTTTAAAGAAGCCGCAGTCGTCAAGTTGTGCTCCAGTGATCTCAGCTAGTTTTTTGTTGCTTTGTCTTGGAAGAAGGGCTGGGCATAAGACGACTAAATCAACGCCTGTGAGAGTTTTGATTTCCCTTGTGAGTGTGTCGTCGTACCATATGTTTAGGGTTTTTGTCTGTGGGTCTTCTCGTATTTCGCCCGGACGACTTCTGATGTATGTTACACCATACTCTTCTCTGGCTCGGTTAACGAATTCTTGAAACCCTTTTCCAAAGGCTCTAAGCTCGTTATAGAAAATATAGACCTGAACGTCAGGAGCATGCTCTCTGACAATTAATGCCTCTTTAGTGGCGTACATACAGCAAACACTTGAACAGAAGGGCGTTCCAAATTTTCGACCTCTCGAACCAACACACTGAATGAAGGCTATTCTCTTGGGTATACCACCGTCAGCGGGTCTTAGAAGATGCCCGCCCACAGGACCAGACGCGCAGACCCAGCGCTCAAACTCCAACGCTGTTAAGACGTTTTGGAGCCTTTGATAACCGTATTCAACTATCTCCGACGGATCGTACTGGTCGAAGCCTGTGGCAATTATTATAGCGCCCACGTTCAAGTCAATGTCCTGCGGTTGCTGTGTGAAATCAACCGCTCCCGCTTGGCATATTTTGGTGCAAAGTTTACACTCGATACAGTTTTCTCTGTCCACGGTCATAACTCTGGGCACTGCTTGAGGCATTGGCATATAGATCGCTTTGCGCATGCCCAGCCTCATGTCAAACTCGTTTGGAACCTCAATCGGGCAGTGCTCGGCGCAGACGCCGCAGCCAGTGCATTTTGTTTCGTCAACGTATCTTGGTTTTTTATAGATTTTCACTTGGAAGTTGCCGACTGAACCCTTAACTTCCTTCAGTTCGCTGTAGGTGAGCAGTTTTATGTTGGGGTGGCGGAAGCACTCCATCATCTTGGGAGCCAAGATGCAGATGGAGCAGTCCATTGTTGGAAAAGTCTTGTCCAACTGAGCCATTCTGCCGCCGATGGTAGGAGTCTCCTCTAAGACGTATACTTGGAAACCTCGCCCTGCTAAATCTAATGAAGCTTGAATCCCAGCGATTCCGCCGCCGATAACCAAGACAGAGGGCTTCTCACTCATCTCTAAGTCATCTCCACAATGTTGGGCACCCGTGTTAGGCTCAGGGCTCTCGCCACCAGAACCGAGAGGTCGCATGTTTCTATGGCTACTTCCTCTCTCTGCACTGGCAGCTTTTCGCTTAAGGCGCAGTTCAGGTGAATCTGACACTTGGGACACGCTGTCACCAACAGGTCGGCTTTTGTGTCCTTAGCCTCTGCCAACCGTTCCATTTGCATCTGTTTTGAGTGCCTGCCGCAACCTATCCAAGCGCTGACACCGCAACAGAGGGCGTTCTCTCGGTTTCTCTCCATCTCCACGAGTTCAACGCCTGGAATGCTTGTAATGACCTTGCGAGGAGAATTGTAAACGCCCATGTGTCTGCCGAGCCTGCACGGGTCTTGATAAGAAACCTTCTTGCCGAATTTTCCGTTAAACTTGATTTTACCGTTTTCAATAAGGTTTGTTATAAACTCTGACGAGTGCAACACCTCAAACTTGGGTTCGCCCAACATTTCACTATAGTCTGTTTTGAGAGTTCGATAGCATTCGGGGCAGGCTGTCACAACGGTGGACACACGACTCTTCTTTATCGCGGCCATGTTCATCCTCGCTAACCTTTCAAAGCTCTTTTGATCGCCAGCGAAGGACAGGTCGTGGCCACAGCATTTTTCATCTTCTAACAAAACGGGTTTTATTCCTGCAGCGTTCATGATTTTTAACATGCTTTGAGCGATTGAAATGTGGTTTACACCGATGTCGTCGAAGACAACGTTGAAGTATGGTAGGCAACCAACATAGTACAAGATGTCTCCTGTCTTGGCGATTTCTGCTTCTTGCGGAACCCAGTCCAAGCGATTCTGTCTGGTTCCAGGATTTGCCATCAGTCTTGAAAGAGAATACAGCACGCCTTCATGGGAGCAGTTGCCGAAAATGCCGTTGGTTGCGGCTTTAGACCTGCAGGTTCGAATCAGTTCGTCGTATTCGATGTCGAGTGGGCATCTCTGACGGCACAGGTAGCAAGTTAGGCATGACCACAAGCCCTTGTCAGTCAAGACGGAGTCTTCGAGTCCCATCAGGGCTTTTTCCACAGCCAAGCGTGGAGAATACAAAGGGTCAAGCCTTGTTATTGGGCAACTGCTCGAACACTTGCCGCATTCTTGACAGTACAAGGCTTTTGTTCGCTTCAGAATGTCGTGAATAGACTCCGTTGGGATGCGCTGAACAGCCGCAACTTCAAGTTCTCCGGTCAGCGGACTCGGTCCTTTACTTCGCAGCTTTTCGGTGAAGTCTTTGATGACTGACGCGAATTTTTCGCCTTCAGCAGCCGAAATCCATTCCAATCTCAGTCGGTCAGAGCCTATTCCAAGCAGATCAAGAAGCTTCTTGGTTTTTTCAACGCGCTTCTCAGCGTAGTTGTTTCCAGCTCTGTAGTGGCAGTCGCCGGGATGGCAGCCAGCAACTAAGACTCCGTCTGCACCGTTTTCAAAGGCGTTCAGTATGAAGGCGGGTTCAACCCTGCCACTGCACATGAGTCGGATTATTCTAATGTTTGTTGGGTAGGAGAGTCGACTGGTCCCAGCTAAATCGGCACCGGCGTAACCGCACCAATTACACAGGAATCCAACAATCTTTGGTTCGAACTCTGACACCAGTCAAACCCTCCTTTGATCTACTTTATTGCAGCCTCCACCATTGCATTGACTTGCCTCTCAGTGAAGTGCCTCATCGTTATGGCGCCTGTGGGACAAGTAACCGAGCATGTGCCGCAGCCCTTGCACGATATCTCGTTTACTTGAGCGTTCACAACCTTAGGTGCAACCTCAACCAACTCGATAGCCTTGAACTCACAAACCTCTTCGCATCTGCCGCATCCTCGGCACAGATCTGGATTCACAACCGCTGTGATAGCTTCGGTTCTCAGCTTCTTGTTAGCCATTAGAATGGCAGCTCTAGCAGCCGCTGCCTTCGCCGAAACTATGGATTCAGGCACGTCTTTGGGTCCTGTTGCGGCTCCCGCCAGGAATATTCCATCCATCTGGGTGTCTACAGGTCTGAGCTTCAGGTGAGCCTCCATGAGGAAGCCGTCTGGACTCAAGGGTATTTTGAGTGTTCGCGCCAGAATTATGGAGTCCTTGTGTGGAATAAGAGGCGTCGATAGCACAACCCAGTCGGTGGTGAGCCTGACTTCATGTCCTGCGAGCATGTCATACACCGAAACAAGCAGTCTTTTGTCTGGGGTTTCGCTGATTTCGGGTCCCGCCTCCTCTATGAACTTTATGAATTTGACCTCGAGGTCACGCGCCTTGGAGTATAGGTCTTCGTATTCCTTGTAGACTCGAAGGTCGCTGTAAAGAATGATAACATCGGTTTTGGGCGCCTGCTCCTTTATGAGTATAGCGTTTTTGATGGCGTTCATGCAGCAGATTCTGGAGCAGTAGGGCCAGCCTTCCTCTTTCCTTGCCTTGAGAATCTTCCTTAACAGGCGAGAGGTGTCAGACATAGCGAAGGCTTCGAGTTCGTAAGCTCGGATTTCTCCTTTCCTCGAGGCTACGCATTGTATCATGACTACTCGTTCAGGGTTTCCAACAGCACCCTTGCCTAGCAGTTGATCCATTTCCAGTTGTGTGACAACATTGTCATAAACTCCGTACTGGTAAAGACCTTCAGGCGGTCGGTAGTTTACGGCGCCACACGCTACGACGATAGTGCCTACTTCGAACTCGGTTTTTTCACCGTTCTTAGCCGCCGTAACCTGGAAGTTTCCAACATAGCCCTTGACATCGGTTATTGTGGTTGAAGTCATGAGTTGTATGTTCTTGTGATTCCTCACAGCCTCTAGGGCTGGATTCAGAATCTCCGAAGCATCCTGCATGGTTGGATAGAGCTTGTGCAGTCTTTGAAGGTTTCCACCCAGTTCGGGCTCTTTCTCAACCAAATAAACCTTGAAGCCCTGGTTGGCAAGGCTCAGGGAGGCAGTTATTCCGGCTATTCCAGCACCGATAACGAGGCTTGAGTCTTTTACGTCGATTTCGGGTTCTTCTTGTGGCTGCAGCCAAGCTGCTCGGGCAACCGCCATGCGCACGACATCTTTAGCCTTCTCAGTTGCCCTCTCTGGTTCGTGTGAGTGAACCCAACTGCACTGTTCGCGTATGTTAGCCATCTCGAAGAGGTACTTGTTTAGTCCCGCTTCTAGGCATGCTGCCCTGAAAAGGGGTTCATGGGTTCTGGGTGTGCAGGAAGCAACTATGACTCTGTTTAGGTTATGCTCTTTTACAGCTTCTTTAATTGAGGCTAATCCTGCTTCAGAACAGGTGTAGATGTTGTCTTCGCTGTAGACGACGTTTGGCAGTTTCTTGGCATATTCTACAACCACTGGAACATTAACCACGCCTCCAATGTTGACTCCGCAATGGCAGATGAAAACCCCGATTCTGGGTTCTTCTCCCTCTTTCCACACCATTGGCTTAGGAAAGGAAGGTCGTGGTAGGGGACAAGGAGGCTCTGGAACCAGAACCGGTCTTTTTTTAGCGCCTCGTCTAGGTTTTGCAGCTCGTTTTCGTGGGCGCCGACCGGGTTTAGACATGATTTCTACCTCGGTTTGAACGGGTTTGGACCTATCTTCGTGAGTTGTTCGGTCATGTCTCGAACGACTTTGGCGAACTTCTCTCCTTCGCCGCTGGAAACCCACTCTAGACGCAAGCGTTCGGTCTCGATGCCCATGTCTTCCATCATCACTAGCATGGCTTCAACACGCCTTTCCGTCTTCAGGTTTCCATCAGTGTAGTGGCAGTCGCCAGGGTGACAGCCTGCAATGAGTACGCCGTCTATGCCCTTGGAGAGCGCATCCATGACTATTGCGGGATGAACCATGCCTGAGCACATGACTCGTATTATCCTTATGTTGGGCGGGTAAGAAATCCGAGCAGTGCCAGCTAAGTCGGCGCCGGCATAGCTACACCAGTTGCAGCAGAAAGCCAGAATGAGAGGCTCGAACTCAGACTCGGCTGCTTCCACTGCAACCTCACCTCCCTGAACTAAGACATTTTTAAGGGGTTTGGACCCAACTGTTTGATTCTTTGCGTAGTGTCTCGAATCAAGGCTGCAAACTTTTCGCCTTCACCAGCCGAAATCCATTCCAATCGGAGTCTCTCTGGTTCGATTCCTAAGTGTCCAAGTGCCTCCTTCAAGAATCCGAATCGCCTCTCCATCATGTAGTTTCCTTGAACATAATGGCAGTCGCCTGGGTGACATCCGGTTATTAGCACGCCGTCGGCACCCCATCTGAAGGCGGAGAGAATGAAAGTTGGGTCTAGCCGTCCGCTGCACATTACCCTGATGATTCTCACGTTTGTTGGGTATTCAAAGCGGCTTGTCCCAGCAAGGTCAGCGCCTGCGTAGCTGCACCAGTTGCAGCAGAAAGCCAAGACAACTGGTTCGAATTCTGCTTCCACTTTGACTTCTTGCATTCATGCTTCCTCCGTTAGCCCAGCTTTTATTTGTGCAAGAACTTGTTCATCCGTGAAGTGTTGCATAGTTATGGCTCTCCTCGGGCACTCAGCGGCGCATGCTCCACATCCTCGGCAAAGGGCAGGTATGGTGTGAGACTTTCCCTCTTCTAGATAATGGGCGCCGTAAGCACAGATTTCTTCACAGAGACCGCATCCGATGCACTGTTCCTCGTCTACAATAGATGTTAGTGCTTCTGTACTCATTTTCTTGTTAGCCATGAGGGTAGCGGCTCGAGCTGCCGCAGCCTTAGCAGAAACTACGGATTCGGGCACGTCTTTCGGTCCAGACGCTACACCAGCGAGGAATATTCCGTCCATCTGTGTGTCGACTGGTCTGAGTTTCAAGTGGGCTTCCATTAGAAAGCCGTCTTGACTTATCGGGATTTTGAGCATTCTGGCCAAAATGACCTCTTCTTTGCGCGGGATTAATGGTGTCGACAGAACAACCCAGTCGCATGGAAGCTTGATTTCCTGTCCGGACAACGCGTCGTAGGCTGTCACTATCAGCTTCCCTTCTGGTTCCTGTGTTATTTCAGGGGTTACTTCTTCAATGTGTTTCACAAACTTCACTTGATACTCTCGCGCCATGGAGTAGAAGTCTTCGTATTCCTTGTAGACCCTGACATCTCCGTACAGAATTATGACGTCGGTTTCAGGAAACCTCTCCTTAACCAGTATGGCGTTTTTGATGGCGTTCATGCAGCAAACCTTAGAGCAGTAGGGCCAACCTTCCTCTTTCTTAGCTTTGAGAATCTTCGCAAGCAACCTTGCCGTATCAGACTTTGGAAAACCAGCCAGGTCTAGGGCGCGTATTTCACCTTTTCTGGCTCCCACACACTGTATCATGACGACTCTTTCAGGTGGATTGGCGATTTTTCCATTCCTTAGCAACTCATCCATTTCTAACTGTGTCACGATGTTTGGGTAGACTCCGTATTGGTAGAGTCCCTTGGGCGGCGTGTAATTCATTGCGCCGCAGGCAACGATTATGGTTCCGACCTCGATTTCCCTCTTTTCACCGCCGTTCTTCGCGAGTGTAACCTTGAAGTTTCCAACGTAACCCTTGACATCCGACACCGTGGTCGAAGTCAACATTTCAATGTTCTTGTTCGCGCTCACCGCTTCTTTTGTAGGCTCCAGGATTTCGGCTGTGTCTTGCATGGTTGGATACAACTTGTGCAGTCTTCGAAGGTTTCCACCCAGTTCGGGCTCTTTCTCAACCAAATAAACCTTGAAGCCCTGGTTGGCAATAGTCAGCGCCGCTGTCATGCCGGCGATGCCGCCTCCGATTACCATGGCCGTGTCTTTGATTTCAAGTTCAGGCTCTTCTTGGGAATCCAACCATGTGGCTCTAGCAACAGCCATTCTGACTATGTCTTTCGCCTTTCTTGTCGCCTTCTCCTGTTGATGGGCGTGAACCCAGCTACACTGTTCACGGATGTTGGCCATCTCAAACAAGTAGTGGTTTAGTCCAGCCTCTCTACAAGCAGACCTGAACAATGGTTCATGGGTTCTAGGTGTGCAAGAGGCTACGATGACTCTGTTGAGGCTGTGTTTCTTCACGGCTTCTTTAATTGAGGCTAATCCTGCTTCAGAACAGGTGTAGATGTTGTCTTCTGAATAAGCAACTTTTGGGAGAGTTCTTGCGTACTTGACGACTTCTGGGACGTTTACTACGCCGCCTATGTTTATGCCGCAGTGACAGATGAAAACTCCGATCCGTGGCTCTTTTTCTCCCATGGGTTACACTCTCTCCAAGACCTCGGCCACTCTCGCCGCCGTCGCGCTTCCCTGCATGATAGAGTCTGGAATGTCACCTGTCTTTGGTCCCAAACAGTAGCCGCAGACAAAAATTCCTGGAACGGTGGTGTCCACTGGATTGGTGAGGGTGTTCGCAGCCTTGAAGAATCCGTAGTCGTCAACCTCAGCGCCTAAGACCTTAGCTAGTTCTCGAGCGTCGCCTCGTGGAACAAGGGCTGGGCAGAGCACCACCAAATCAAACGTTGTGTTCTCGATTCTACCAGCCACAGTGTCTTCGTACCATATTGTGAGATCCTTTGTTGCAGGGTCCTCCATGATTTCGCCTGGGCTGCTACGTATGAATCGCACACCGTATTCGCTCTTGGCTCTGTTGACGAATTCTTGAAAGCCCTTCCCAAACGCTCTAAGGTCTATGTAGAATATGCTTACAACCGTGTTGTGTTCGTGCTCCTTTATGAGAACCGCGTCTTTCACTGAGTACTTGCAGCAGATGCTGGAGCAGTAGGTGGTTCCGAATCGTCGGTCTCTGGAGCCAACACACTGTATGAAAGCGATTTTTCTAGGTATTTTTCCATCAGAAGGCCTTATCAGGTGTCCGCCTGTGGGTCCTGAGGCGCAGAGCAACCGCTCCAATTCCAGAGCCGTAACAACATTCTTGTAGCGTCGATAACCATACGTTGGAATCTGAGAGGGATCGAACAGGTCAAACCCTATTGACACTATGACTGCGCCGACGTTCAAATCAACTTCTTTAGGCTGCTGCTTGAGGTCGACCGCACCCGCCTGACACATCTTCTGGCAGAGTCCGCATTCGATGCAGTTGTTTTTGTCAACAGTCATTGCCCTTGGCACAGCCTGTGGAAACGGCATGTAGATCGCCTTACGCATTCCGAGGTTCTCGTCGAACTCGTTTGGCACCTCAACAGGACAGTGTTGGGCGCATATGCCGCATCCCGTGCATTTTGTCTCATCAACAAACCTTGGTTTTCTGAGAAGCGTGACAACAAAGTCTCCTGGAGAGCCCTTAACTCCTTTGACTTCAGAGTACGTTAGTAGCTGCACGTTGTGATGATGGGAACAGTCTATCATTTTGGGCGCTAGGATACACATTGAGCAGTCCATTGTTGGGAACGTCTTGTCGAGTTGAGCCATTCTGCCACCTATGCTGGGCGACTTTTCCAACAGATATACTTTGTATCCTCTGCTCGCTAGGTCCAACGAAGCCTGTATTCCAGATATTCCGCCGCCTACGACCAAAACTGCTTTTTCTGCCATTTTTTTCTCCTCCTACAACCTTCCTTTTAACACTTCAGTTATCGGGATTCTGTGCGCCTTTACCTCCCAATCTTCAAGTTTCATGCCCATCCCGAGCCTGAGAAGCTCGATAAAGTGTATGACAGGCAGTTTGTATTCCTCATTGAAATGTCTCTTAACCTCCAGTTGACCCAAATCAAGCTGCAAGAAGCAGAAGGGACAAACCGTGACTACGGCTTGCACTTCAGCGTTTTTCAGGGCGATTAGTTTCTCTCTCGAAATCTTTCGGGCTAGGTCATCGTTTATGTCCCTTAGAGGGCCTCCACAACACATCTCCTTGCGTTCGTAAGGAACTGACTCCGCACCAGTAGCTCGAACAAGCGCATCTAAGTCGTTGAAGCCCCTCAAGAGTTCAAAATGTATTCGTTT
>Ga0315309_1000567_pt1 | contig 22543 bp, 19 predicted proteins | sample TDP4_MG_FD_203080 | JGI IMG/M metagenome (GOLD analysis project Ga0315309, IMG submission 203080) | Freshwater sediment microbial communities from Lake Towuti, South Sulawesi, Indonesia - TDP4 | ecosystem: Environmental > Aquatic > Freshwater > Lake > Sediment | place: Indonesia: South Sulawesi...
TCCATGATTTGAGGCGTCGCCACCTCCTTTTCCTTTCTCAGCTTCGCAGTAACCTTCTCGACGACATCCTTCGTTACTATCATAGGCTTCGGCGTCAATCGATCTGCTTCTTTAACTACTTCTTTCGTCACTTCCTCCAAGTCCTCTCGGTCCTGCAGGAGCTTTAGAATCTCAAAGGCTTCTCTGTCCAGTTGATACCCTGCTAGGACTATTGTCTTCACCGCGGTTTTGAGGCGCTCTGTCAATTTCTGGAGTTCCCTTTATCATATTGTGGTGTCGTCTGTGACTTTTAATCATCCTCCTTGATATGGTTATCTTGAGGGCTTATCAGTTTGGAATTGCGTAGACTGCAGAAAACACCCGACGGGACTTTCTTTGTAACGCTACCCAAGACATGGGTCAGCCGTTTCAATTTGGATCGCGGCGCGGTCCTAGGCTTTGTTGAGGGTAAGGATGGCCGTTTGATTGTGGGCCCTTACGGTGAAGCTGAGCGCAAGGTCTCTTCAGTTGTTTTAAGCCCTTCTCCTTTACTTGAGCGTGAGATCGAAGAGCGATATCTGCTCGGATTTGATGTTATCCAAATCGAGTCTGGCGAAGTGATCAACTCGGAGGTTCGAGACCACGTGAAGGCAACGGTTAAGCGGCTGGTCGGTTTGGAGATAGTGGAGGAGGACTCCCGCAGAATAGTCCTTCAATGTCTCATAGAGCCATCTATGCTTATCCCTGAAAGAATGGTCAGACGCATACATGCAATTACATTAGCGATGCAGAAAGACGCCTTATCCGCGATTATGCAGGAAGATGCGAAGCTAGCGAACAGCGTGATTGAACGCGATGATGAGGTGGACCGGATGTATTTCCTTCTCGTCCGTCTTCTACGAGCAGCAATCATCGACATCTCAATTAGTGAGCGTCTCGGAACTCCACCGATCGACTGCTTGGACGATAGGCTCTTAGCGGGATTTATGGAGAGTTTCGGAGACTACTCAGTGATAATTGGAGAGAGCGCTCTAGGTCTAGTTGGCAAGAAGGTGGCTACGGATGTGCTGGCTAAGCTTGTCAGGATTGGTGAGACGATTCAGGGAATGTACAGGGATGCTGTTCTTGCTGTTCTGTCTAGAAACCTGAAATTGGCTTCCAGTATCACTACACCACATGACGAAGCCAGACAACTGCTTCGTGACTCTGAAAAAAATTTAGCTACTTTGCCACGAGATGTTGTGGAGAGAATGACGTCTGTTGTTATGGCGTTGAACCGCATGTGCGAGCTATGTATCGATATCGCCGATCTGACAGTCACGAGGTGAATCCCGCGGAAGCGGCGTTTGCCCCGATATGCTTCGCCTAGCCTTACTACTAATACATGCTATCATCATCCTAGGAGTCAGTAAGAAGAAGGGCAGAAACTCGAGGAAATACGTTTAATCTAAGGTTTTCATGTATTGAATTCGAGTCGCCGGGATGGCTGAGCGGTTAAAGCGACGGCCTCGAGATCTTCATTCAGATGGGTCTAGACAGGCTAGCCGTTGGGCGCTCGCGCCCTCGAGGGTTCGAATCCCTCTCCCGGCGCCATAATCTATGCGGGTTTCGGCAAGTTTCGCTGCACGCAACGGTTCACTGGGCATTGTGTAGGAGACGTGAACACCACCCTATCCTCGTACCTTGAGCGTCTTCGCTGCTGTGGTAAACACATGCTCGCCTTTAGCATTCGATCCCCAGTAAGTCAATAGTTTCAGGCTTTCGGGATTGAGAGTAAAACCTTTTTCGAGGTTCCCATCGACGGCATCTAGGTCGAGTGACGCTGCCAAAACTTTGCCGACGACAAGCCCACCATCACCGAACTCTTTCGTAAACTCGACAGCACACTCCAAGTGTAGCTTGCACTCTTTGATGCGAGGAGGCTTAACTCGTTCCGAGGGGACCGGCGTCAAACCAGATATCTTCAGCTTATCCGTTCCCTTCGGGTATCCTTTTGAAGTCGCAAGTAATTGCTTCAATATCTCTTCCCCCGGCAGATTTACCACGAACTCGCGTGTGGCTAGGGCGTTCTTCCAAGTCTTATGCCCAAGATCAGATGCAAACGCGATCAACCAAGGATCGACTGAAACGCCAATCACCCATCCATAAGGCGCAGCATTCGGTCTCCCAGCTTCATCTATCGTCGTTATTATCGTCGTAGTCGTAGGAAGCAGCTTCCAATTCTCGGCATCCAGCTCTGAAGGAAAGACTATCTTAGTCAAAGCTCATCCTCATCCGCGTGCTTTCATCAGTAGTGCAAGACCTATGATTTGAAACTTTAGGCTTTTGACAGAACTCCAAGGATGCGCATATGCGTGCTTTGTCATCGACAATTTTTGCCTTCAGAGCAAGTTTAACGTACACCGATTCGATAGAAGATACTGGGTCGAACCCTAACCATGGTGACTTGATTGAAAACTGAATTTATTTCAGCAATCCATCCGCGAACGAAATTGGGGGTCCAATACCATGTCAGCTGTAAGAAGGGAGATGTCGGCCGATACGTTTTCCTGCCCGGCGACCCTGATAGAGTTCCGAAGATCGCTGGATTCTGGGACTCAGCCCGAGAAGTTTCTTCGCACCGAGAGTACAGAGTGTGGACTGGGCGCCTAGATGGAATTAGAGTTTCAGCATGCTCAACCGGCATCGGTGGGCCAGCAGCAGCAATCGCAGTTGAAGAATTGGCGGCGATAGGCGCAGACACATTCGTTCGCGTTGGAACCTGCGGCGCTCTTCGAAAAGAAATCCATTGTGGAGACTTGATTATCTCGACCGCCGCAGTGAGGCTTGATGGAACTAGCAGGCAGTACGTGCAACCAGAGTATCCAGCGGTAGCTAACTGCGAGGTCGTTCTCAGTCTTATAGAGGCTGCTGAGAGACTCGGTTATCGTTATCATGTCGGCTATACTGCGTCTTCAGACAGCTTCTACATAGGTCAAGGGAGACCTGGATTTGGGGGTTACCTCCCATCGGGTGCGGAAAGGATCATAGAAGCCTTGAGTAAAGTGAATATCTTGAATTTCGAGATGGAAGCGGCGACGATCTTCACTCTTGCGGGAATCTATGGGTTAAGAGCAGGTGCTGTCTGCACGGTCTACGCGAACCGTATCACGAATAGGTTCGAGACCAAGGGTGAAGAGGAAGCTTGCAAAGTAGCAGTCGAAGCTGTAAGATTTCTTGGTCACTGGGATGAAGAACGTAAGAAGAAACGGAAAAAGTGTTGGTATCCGAGTTTGAGTTTCGGGAGGTGAAGAGTTGCTTCAGCTCTTCGGAACGTCTGGTATTCGCGGAAGCCTACGAAAGGTTACGCCTCAACTATTAATGGGATTCGGTTTATCGCTTGCGACATTCTTGGAGAACAAGGGTGAAGTTGTAGTCGGCTCGGATGCTAGAATGTCATCGGAGGCGCTGAAGAACGCTTTGTCATCAGGCTTGATGTCAGGAGGATGTACTGTCGCGGATCTGGGTTTGGTTCCGCTTCCATGCTTGGCGTATACAACCAGAAAGCGCGAATCGAAAGCAGGAGTAATCATCACAGGCTCGCATAATCCACCCCAAGACAACGGATTGAAGTGTTACGATGGGAGGGGCATAGAGTATACGCCTCGAGAGGAAGAAGTCCTAGAAGACTTGATCTCAAACGAGAAGTATAAGCCTGTTGACTGGGAGAAGGTCGGTAACAGGTCGCAGGTGTCAAACGCTAACGAAGAATATGTTGAAGCAATTCTTCGTCAAGTCGCGAAAGTGGAGAGAAGGATTGAAGTTCTAGTTGATTGTGCGAATGGGACGGCCTCAAATGTTACACCCATAATCCTGTCGAAAATGGGATGCAAAGTTGTCACTATAAACGCATCCATCGACGGAACGTTTCCTGGTAGGCTTCCAGAGCCTTCGCCTGAGAACTTGAGAAACACATGCAGACTCGTCAGAGAGATTGGAGCGGATATTGGTATCGCTCACGATGGAGACGCCGATAGGCTCGCAGTCATCGACGACAAAGGAAGATACGTAACAAATGACAGTGTCCTAGCGCTCTTCGCTAAGCTACTTCTTGAGAGACATGGAGGCGGGCACGTAGTTACATCTATCGACACATCTTTCAGAATAGATCAAGTTGTGGAGAAGGCTGGCGGGACTCTTGAAAGAACTAGACTCGGTAAGACGCATGTGATTCTCAAAGAGAAGCTGAACGCAGACATCGTCCTCTGCTGTGAGCCTTGGAAGATAATCGATACACATTGGGGCTATTGGGGAGACGCGATGTACGCGACAGCTCAACTCATAAAACTCTTGGATGAGAGCGAAGGTTCAACCTCAGAACTTTTCAAGGAGATCCCGGATTACCCGCAAGAGAGAATCTACCTTCCATGCCCAGACAGCTTGAAACAACCGACGATTGCGGTAATTCAACAGAAACTCTCAGAAGAGAAAGGAGTAGCAAGTATATGGACATACGACGGCATCAGAGTAAACTACGAAGACAACAGCTGGGTCTTAATTAGGCCTTCAGGAACAGAACCGAAGGTAAGAATCTACTGCGAAGGCGTAACAACGAAGCGGCTGAATCAACTTTCTAAACAATCAATCTCATTGGTAAAGACGGCCATAAACAGAGCAGAAAAAGAACGGAGTTGATAGGAAGTCCTGAGGATTCATAGAGACAGTCTGCACTGAGCCTGACAGAGCCTCGCAGGGACACACACCCCACCCCACATATTTCTCAAGCACCCCCCCGGGGGGATATATAAGATAGGATCCCTCTTGTCCCATGGAATAGGATTCTAGAAGAGCCATCGCTTGAGATCTCAAGGATTAGGTCGGTTTCTGCTTTAATACCTGGTTAATAGTTTGAATTCCTCTATCGAGAGCTTGCTGAATATTCTCTGCGGGAATCCCACCGGCTTGAGCTATTTTGGCCGCGCCTCCTCCGCGTCCGCCAAAATGTTGAGCAATCTCTTTGAGGATTCTTCCCATGTCTACACCTCTACTGAGAGCCGCTTGGCCGGCGGCGCCAACGAGATAGCCTTGTTCGTATCCTCCTGCTAGCATCGCGATGGCATATGAATCGCGGCTAGTTATAATGGAAGCAATCCTCTTCAATCCGTCTACTGGAAAGTTCGGCAGCGATTTCACGACAATCTTGAAGTCGCCCATAACCTGTGCGTTCTTCAAAATCCTCAAAGCTTCACTTTCAGCCAACGCCATCGTCAAATCTCTAATCTGGTCCTGAAGGCTTTTTTTCTCTAGCATAGTGGCGGAGATTTTTCGATGGATCTCGCTCGTCGGTACTTGCAAGAGTCTAGCCGTTTGCTCCAGCATACTCATCGATCTGTCATAGATTATGTAGGCCTCTTGCCCAGTTGTGAACTCAATCCTTTCAACTCCTTTCTGCAGCCTAAATCTTCCGAGGACTTTGATCGGCGTACACTCTGCAGTTGATTTGACGTGAGTTCCACAACAGAGAGCAACGTCGCAGCCTTCAATTTCTACGACACGAACATTTCCGTAGGGCGTTACATCCGTTATTCCGAGGCGATCTCCATACAGCCTCTCAGCTTCTTCTCTGGTACTCCATGAAATTCTTACGGGGATATTCTTCATACAGATTTGGTTGGTCAGTTTCTCAATTTCATGGAGTTGTTCCTGTCCAATGGCTTCACCGTAGTTAATGTCTATGTGAGATCTGTCGGAACCAAGCTGAACGCCCATATACTGCAGTTTCTCAAGACCTAGCACCCGTCGTATCGAAGAGAAGACGATATGCGAGCCGGTATGCTGCTTCATATGAGCGTAACGGCGAATCCAATCAACTTCTCCCTCAACATTCTGACCATCAGTCAACGCACCTTTGGGACCATCGAGTACATGGACCGTGACTTCCCCAACCGATTGTGTGTCTAAGACATTGAACTTCTGTGGTCCGAGAAAGATTGAACCTTTATCTCCCGGTTGCCCACCTCCTTCCGGGAAGAAGCAAGTTTCCTCAAGAACCAGAAAGGTCTTCGTCTCAAACTCGACAGCTCTTAGAATGCTACTCTTGAACTTCCTTTGGTAAGGGTCGTGATAGTAGAGAGGCTTCGTCCTAGGCAGTTTCTCAACTTCTCGAACTACGTTTTCAAGCAATTTTTCCACCTCCGAAAATGTCCTTTAGAGGTAAAGCTCCTAAAGAGTCTGTTGTGGACGCTAATATTGTCTTTGTTCTAGTTGCCCAGATTTCAAAATGAATAGTTAAAGAAGATAAAAGGGGGTTTCGTTACGCCTTCTTCAGAAGCTCTGCCTCAGCCTCTTTCACTATTTGCGCAAGCCGCCTCTCCACATCTTTGGGGAGGGGTTCCGGAAAGTGTTCCTTCAAAATCTTCCTAGCCTTCTCCTTAGCAACATCACGGAGATCTTTCTTGCCAGCCTTCGCCCAAGTAACTTCGGAGGTCCTGTCGAAGAGCTTGGGGAAGAACAGTTCTTTCTCCAGATGCTTCAGAGTATGCTTCTGGGACATAAAATGGCCTTCTGGACCCACTGCTCGAATTACGTCCACAGCTAACGTTTCATCGTTCACTTCAACGCCCTCGACGATTCTGGAGACCATCCCTATGATCTCGTCACATATAACAGCCATCTCAATCGACCCGATGCTTCCGCCAGCAAGGTACCCGCAGTCATGTATCAAATTCACGCCGCAAAGACCCGCCATCATTGAGTTCATCATTACCTCAGCTCCAGCTTGAGCGTCGGGCAACTTTGAGTCTGAGCATCCTCCGAACCCGTAACTGGGCAGTCCGTAGTAGTGGGCCATAGTGGCATTAAGAACGCTTGTGCCGAGAGCGAACTCAGGCGCCCCATAGGAACAGCGGCTGGTGACAGGATCCATAGCCGTCGCCCAACACGTATAGATAACTGGCGCGTGAGGATTGACAAGTTGGCTTAGTGTCAGCGTGGCCAGATTCTCGCAGTTGCTGACAACTCCTGCGCCGCTGAGCGTCATAGGCGCTGTTCCTCCGAGCATAGGCATGGGCCCGTTCGTGAATGGAACTCCAGCTTTAGCGAACTCTATTATGTTCTCGTTTGTGCTTGAGAAAGCGAGTGGCGTAACTGTCTCTGCATAGAGGGTCAAGATCGGCCTCTTCATAAGCTTGTCCATACCTCCAACTATTGTTGAAGCCATCTCCAAGACTTTCTGCGCTGCATAGGTTCCTGGGCATGAATATAGGATAGGTTTCTCAGTATTGTTGAATAGAGCCTCGAACTCGTGCAGATACTCCGCTTGGTATGGCACGTCGAATGCTCCTGCGATAGACATTAGGAACTTTATGTTCGGGAGTGCATCGCCGATCCTAGTGGCTTCTGCCATATCCTTCTTGGTCGGTCTTCTTATCTCGCCGGTCTCCACATCCCTGATGTATGGTACAGGAGTTCCACCGAGTCCGAAATAGATTCGTCCATCCTCTAAGAGAATGTTATGCTTCGGGTTCCTACCGCAAAACACTATTTCTTTTGGTGCTTTTCTAATGGACTCTTCTACGAGGTGCTGAGGTATCCTAACGCGCCTGTCTTTGCGATCGATCTCCGCGCCAGCTTCCTCGAACACCTTGAGTATCTTTTCAGAAGGCGAACGCATGCCCACCTCTTCAAGAACCTCTAAAGAGGCTAGATGTATATCCCTCGCTTCTTTCTTTGTGAGGAGACGAAGCTGACCTCCCTTGAGACCTCTCTGAACCATTGGCATCGCCTAATCTCGAATGTTCAAGAGCCTCTTAGCCACCTTAACCGCTTCAGTGGCGTTCTCGCCATAGCCATCTCCGCCTATTTCACGCACCCATTCTTCGGTGACAGGGGCTCCTCCAAAAATCAACTTCACCTTGTTACGTATGCCTTCAGTTTCACAAGCCTTCACGATCTCGTGTTGCATAGGAAGCGAGGTGCTCAGCAAAGCTGAGGCGCCTATTATATCCGCTTTTACCTCCTTCGCCTTATTCACGAATTGTTCTGTGGGCACGTCCTTGCCTATGTCATGTACATCAAATCCAGCAGCGATAAGCATCGCTCCAACTATGTTTTTGCCTATGTCATGTATGTCACCAGCAACCGTTCCCAGTACGACTTTGCCCGGCGCTTTTCTTTCCTCTCCTCTCTTCTTGATCTCGGGCTCAAGCAGTTCCTTGATCGCTTTCTGAGCCGGTTCCGCCGCTGCCACCAGGTGCATTAAGAACAATTCACCATCCTCAAACTTTTTTCCAACGATTCGAAGTCCCTTAGCAAGACCTTGCTCAATTATAATACCCGGGTCTATGCTCGAAGCTAGAGCCTTCATTGTCGTCTCCATTACTTTATCAGAATCGAAGGCTTGAACAGCGTTCGCCAGCTCTTCTAAAATAGCCTGTTGAGACATCTTTTCATCTTCCTCCTAGTAGATTATGTCGATTTACTGATTCTGCTTATATCTCTTTGCCGTTGCCACGAGTCAAAACCTCATGGAGCAGGACGATGTTAAATGTTTGACATGGTTCCTTGAACCCAGCCTAAACCTATGCTCGTTGAGCGGTCGAACTTTCCTTGGAAGCCAACGTCTAAATCTGATGATTCAGGTTCAGAAAAAGAACACTCATCTATCTTAGGAACATACTATGACGGGCCGATTCGTCTAAGGAAATCCCGATATCGCGGACGCATCGCTGAATGACTTTTCTCCAGTGGACCGAGGAGCTGAGAGTTTCTAAGGACAGAAGTATTTGGAGATTTCTTGACCTTCGGATGAACACGAGTATTGCACATCAAATAAGAATAGAGTTGTCTGATAGAACTAGCGTTTTGCAATCTCGTTGAATTTTACCAGTCGATAAAAAGATGGGTTAGCTGAGCCTACAGCCCAGCTTTTGGATCACTTCTTGGGTATGTACCTGAACGGCGGCCATGTTTCCCACCCGAATTCGGTAACCCATGTAGCCTCGACTGTTCCAGCATCTCCCAAGGCTTCGCTGAACTCCTTTTGGAAACTGGCTATAGCCTTTTGGAAATCGCCTGAAGCCACGGGATTAGCGATGTCCCAGATGCACCAGTGCTCGTTCTTTAAGGGCAAGGCACAGTAGGTCTTAATGTACTTGAATCCCTTCTCAGGTTTCAAAGTGGCACCCCAGTCCCATGCTCTGCTGGAAAAAGCGTTGAAATCTTTGTAGGTGTGTCGAACGATCACCATTACCATAACTTTCTTTCCCCGTTCAGTATCTAATGTTTTAAGGGTAAAACAATTTCCTGATTCTTGCGATGCAGATTCAGAAAACCACAAGTCAAAGTATGTTATTTGGACGAGAAGTATGAGCAGAGGCAGCGCGTCGTCGCAGCTGACGTATACATGGAGTCGAAGGCTCAACCCAGATGAGCTGACTAAGATAATCGCGAAGGAGCTGGATCGTGAGCTAAAGGCCGGTCATGATTCAAAATCGCGTCTCCCAATACGGCGTAACGGACCATGCCTGACTTTGCACAAACTTAAAACGTGATAGAAATGCTTCAATGAAGATGCGAGGAAATCCGTTTTGAGAAAAGCCATAATCCCGTACTTTGACCTGTGCACAGGCTGTCGTACTTGTGAACTCGCATGTTCTATGGTGAAATTTGGCGCCTATGTGCCGAGACTTTCGCATGTCCAAGTGACGACAGAGTCGAATGGACTGAGATCTCAGCCACACATCTGCGAACAATGTGAAGATCCGCCATGCTGGCGATCCTGTCCTGTAGACGCCTTCGAGAGGGATGAGAAGACGAACGCGGTCCTAATTATTCCGGAGAAGTGTAATGGCTGCCGAAATTGTGTAACAGCATGTCCAGTAGACGCGATACAGTTTGACAGGGCGTCTCACAAGGCTGTAAAGTGTGATCTATGCTTCGGTGACCCACAATGCGTGAGATACTGTCCTACTAAAGCGTTGGAGATGAAGTAAGAGGAGGCGAAAGGATTTGGCCAATAGCTATGCTGGTAAGGTCTTGCATGTAGATCTAACCAAGCGATCGATCAAGAAACAAGATCTCGACATGAACTTCGCAAAGAAGTATCTGGGTGGAAAGGGTTTCGGAGCGAGGCTTCTCTACGATATGCTTCCTCGAAAGTTAAACCCCTTTAGCCCTCAGAATCCCGTTATCTTTTGTACAGGCCCTCTCACGGGAACCATGGCGCCAACAAATAGATACTGCATAGTGACAAAGTCCCCCTTGACGGGGCTATTCTCAGACTCCTATGCTGGCGGAGACTTCTCGCCGGAGCTGAAGTTTGCGGGATACGATATAGTCGTGATTACAGGAAAATCCGTGAAATCCGTCTACCTTTGGGTAGACGATGACAACGTCGAGCTAAGGTCTGCGAAGGGGATCTGGGGCTTGGACACTTACCAAGCTCAAGATAGGATCCTTGAGGAACTAGGAGACAAATCGATCAAAGTTGCATGCATAGGACCTGCAGGAGAGAAGAGAGTTAGGTTCGCTCTTGTCGACTCCAGTCCGCATAGACACGCTGGGAGATGCGGAACCGGGGCCGTTATGGGATCTAAAAACCTAAAGGCTGTGGCCGCTAGGGGTAGCGGAAAGATCACGCCCGCTAACTCGAAGGCTTTCGATGAAGCCTATTGGAAGGCTCGTGAGGAAATAGCGAAGAGCAACGATTCGATAGCCTATATGAAGGGTGGGACTCCATCCTTCGTGGGTTTTGCAAATAGCCAAGGCCTCTATCCCAGCCGCAACTTCTACGATGGAGTGGACGACAAAGCTGCAAGCGCTCTAGACGATACAAGCCAAAGAAAATTCCTTTGGACTAGAGAGTACGGTTGCTTCGCATGCCCAATTCATTGTACAAAGATTGGAAGGCTCAGAAGAGGGCCATGGGCTGGAACGCCGACCGACATAGTGGAGTATGAGACCACAGGCATGATGGGTTCCAATTGTGGAATAGACTTCTTAGAGGCTGTAGCTTACGCCACTGTACTCTGCGACAAGTATGGACTGGACTCAATAAGCACGGGCAACATCATCGGATGGACCATGGAATGCTACGAGAAGGGGATCCTGAAAAAGAAGGACCTAGGGGGCTTGGACGCGAAGTTTGGAAACTGGGAGGCCCAGATCGAGTTGGTCAAGATGATAGGAGAGAGGAGAGGTATCGGAAATATTCTAGCTGAAGGTGTAGCTAGAGCGTCCAAGAGGATTGGGAAGGGCTCGGAGGAGCTGGCCATACACATGAAGAAGATGGAGACACCAGCCTGGCCCCCGAGGGGCTCTCCAGCGATGGGCTTGGCACTCGCAACCTCCGACAGAGGATGCGATCATGAAAAGGCTTATCCCATATCCTATGAGATAAGCGGATACTCATGGCCATTCGGTCCAGCATTTGATAGACTGTCGATCGAGCCCAAGAAGTCTCAATGCGTAAAATGGGAGCAGGACCATCTGAGCGCCCTATACTCGCTGACTGTATGTGAGTTCAGCAGGTCTGGGATATCAAACGACACTTACGCTGCTCTTGTATCTGCGGCAACAGGCTGGAACATTGACTACAAAGAGCTGCTGAAGTACGGAGAGAGAATTTGGAACGTAATAAGAATGTTCAACGTTAGAGAGGGTATAAACAGAAAAGCCGATTCAACTATACCGAAACGTTTCAAGGAGCCACTGCCATCAGGCCCGGCTAAAGGTCACAAGGTCACAGATGAAGATTTCAACAAGTTACTAGACTGGTACTATGAAGCCAGAGGCTGGGATGAGAACGGGATACCAACAATAGAGAAGTTAACTGAGCTGGGGCTAGAGGACGTGGCGAAAGGCCTCAAGAGTTAACTTCCTGTCGAAGACCTATGCACGCCGACATAAGACTGTTCGATCGTCTAGGAGACGTATCAGCAATGCCTGCGCTGAGGAAACATTTTTGTAGTATATCCTTCATCATCCACGTAAGATCTTCAACTTCAATTGTAGAAATGCACCATCTTTCTGATCTTGTTATAGCTTTTTGCCCTGCACGGATTTTTGTCTTACCTCGTTAGGAATAATTGCATCCGTGCGACTTGGTGCAAAGTTTATTATGCTGACCATTTGAATGACTTCATAATTATGACAAAGTTAAGAAGCTCATTTGATTTGCTGTCAGCTACTGAGCAGCTGGAGTGAAGCGGGAAGGTTTTGAGAGAAGTCGTTATTGGAGTTGGTGTCAGTGCAGACGGCAATAAACAGAGACCCCATTAAGGAAGCGGGGCGTCTCCTTGAAGAGGCAAGAAGAAGAGGTTTGACCATCCGTTTAATTGGCGGTTTAGCTATTTGGCACCACTGTGAAACCGCAAGAAAAGAGCCGTTCAAGAGGGACTATAGAGATATTGATTTTGCAGCCCTCAAAAGTCAATTTGCTGACATTAATCAATTCATGAAAGATATGGGGTACGTACCAAACGAGAGGTATAACATCGTTCGGATTAATCGGGCAATGTACTTTGATCCAGAGAAGAATAGAGAAATAGACTACATACTAGATTTTTTTGAGATGTGTCATAGGTGGGATTTAAGGCAACGGTTAAAGGCATATTACCCGACGATTCCTCTGGAAGATTTGTTGCTGTCCAAATTGCAAATCGTAGAAGCCAGTGAAAGGGATATAAAGGATATGATCGCGTTGTTGAACGATCATCCTTTGGGTGTAGGAGACGCTGAACGTATAAATCGGGACTACATCGCAGATCTATGTGGTAAAGACTGGGGATTAAGTAAGACCGTAACTATGAGCATAGATCGAACGAAAAACTATTTGGCGGAGGTTAAGCTACCCGTTGATGTTGAAGCGATACAAAGGAAGCTCGATGATTTGCGTGCTAAGATTGAAGAGCATCCAAAATCCGCACGATGGAAGCTTCGCTCGTTGATAGGGGAGAAAGCCGGGTGGTATTTAACCCCAGAGAAAGCGATAGAACGAGGAGTGGCTGAAGAACCTACTTAGCCACCGAAAGCAAAAGTAAGTAAAAAAGTTGGGAGTTTATTCTACAGGTATTTCTTCGAAGACCCTTGCGAGATCTATGCCCTCTTTCTTCTTTCTATAGTACTTGAAGTAGAAATAGATAGCCGCGGCGAGTATGTACATGAAGATCATGAAGCCTGCTGAGTAGGGATTATTAACCGCATAGACGGGGTCTGCTGCCCAGAGCCAGAAGATGTAGAGTAAGAATACAAGGTAGATAGCGCTTAATATGGAAACTAGCGGTATGCGCCCCACATTGTACTTAGCGACAGGGTTTCTCTTGAAAAGCCCGGGCCTCCGAAGTGGAAAGAGCATACAAGCAAATGTTGATCCAAAGTATGCTATCGCTATGGCAAATGTCGCATCGAGCGTCAATACAGACCACCCGGGGATGAAGAAATAGAATATCGTAAGCACTACAGATGGCAGCGACATTAAGAGCAAAGCGTTAATAGGTGTGTTGAAGCGAAACTTGACGTCCGCGAACGGCTTCGGGAACGCTCGATCGAAAGCCGAGGCGAAGATCACACGTGTAGAGGAGAGGAAGACCGTGCCAGACCATGCGAAGAACCATCCTGACATCAAGATAACCATCAGCATACCAAGCGGCCCGCCCCCCATCAGCATTGCCGCAAGCAATGGGGGAGAAGAGAGCCATTGCAACGATCCCGACCCTACATAATAAGAGTAGCTAAGGGATTGATAGAAGGTCCATCCCATGGTATTAGCGAAAAGTACCCAAAGTCCTATAGCCCCTACCCCACCGAGGATGAGAGCCCACTGGAAAACTTTGAATACCCTCCCAAAATCACCAGCCCCTCTTACCTCACCGAAAAGCGTAGCTCCCCAAACCGGCCACATAATCCAGAATAGTAACATGGGAATCAAAGCGAAGCTTGGGCCCGTCGCGGTGCCAGTTAAAGGAGCAAACTCTCCTACACCCCACTCCGGATCGTGTAACGCAAAGTCCACCAATCCTTGATATGTGATCCCCTCCGCGGGCAGCCAATTTGCCATATAGGAGTCGAAAACCGAAACGAAATTGGTAATGCTTGAGGTTAGGAACGACATTACAAACAGCACCATTCCAATGAGGGCGACGTAGAACAACCACTTTTGTATTCTGGCATACAACTTCATTCCGACGCCGACAAAGAAGAATACGAAGGCTATGACTATCATTGATGAGGTAAAGAGCCCCATTGGTGAACACCACCAAATTGCAAGGTCAATATTCCCCGCTAGAGCACATAGCGGCGATGCGAGCAACCAAGAAAGCATATTTCCGTAGATCGGAACCCATAGCCAGAGGCAAAAAACCCATCCAGGCCATGATAGGAAGAAACCCCAAAAACCCCCTAGTATACGGCTCTGCCACACATAGTCTCCTCCAACACGAGGAATGGAGCAGATCAGGGTCGCATACACGACGTTTTGTAGGGTGAGAAAAACCATCGCTATTATGGTTGCTAAGGCCGGATTTCCTGCTGGGATGAATGAATTGAACGTCCATATGTAGAACCCTAGGGTTACTAAGTTCACAGAGAGGAAAGCGTATATCCATGCATCGTAAGCCGACCACTCCCGAATCAAGCCAGTTGCAGGTCTGAGAAACAGTTCACTTGCCTTCATTATTTTTTCCTCACAACTAAATCGCTTTGAAACATATTTAAGGTTACTAGAGCATGTAGACATATCACGAGATGAAATATACTTTGGGTATCAAGAGCTGGATCCAAGATTGGATACGTAGCCTTAACCTAGAAATGGCTAGGGAGTTCAAAGGCCCCATCATGCGCAGGGAAGAAGGTGTGACGCGCGTATTGTTTGCTACTGATATTCATGGATCGAATGTTTGCTGGAAAAAATTCGTCAGTGCAGCTAAATTCTTTGATGCAAACGTTCTCGTGTGCGGAGGGGATACGACTGGGAAAGCTGTTGTTCCCATAGTCGAGAAGAACGATGGTACATACAAGTGCATATCACTCGGCGAAAAAGGCAACATCTTGAAGGGCAAAGACGAAGTGGAAGAAATGATCGATTTAGTATCCAATCTAGGTTACTACCCATACATCATGACTGAGAAAGAGCTGAAGGACATAGAGGACGCAGACAACCCGCGTGAACTGACTCAACGCCTCTTCAAGAATTTAATGAAGGAAAGGATTGAGCAGTGGATAAAAATAGCCGAGGAAAGACTTCTTGACGCAGGGGTTTCTTGTTACGTATGTCCAGGAAATGATGATCCCTTCGAAATAGACGAAGTGTGGAAGAGGTCAAAGGTGATAATCCACGCCGAAGGCAAGATACTCGATGTCGATGATCACTACGCGATGATAAGCAGCGGTTGGACAAACCCGACGCCTTGGAGAACATATCGCGAAGCCGATGAAGAACAGTTGGAAAGAATGTTTGAAAACATGATATCGAAAGTGGAAGATATGAACTCCTGCATATTCAACCTTCATGCTCCTCCGTATAATTCAGGCGTAGATGAAGCTCCGGAACTAGATGAAGACCTAAGGCCGAAATATGCGGGTCACTCAATGATACCAGTAGGCAGTAAGGCGGTTAGGACTGTTATCGAAAGACATCAACCTCCATTGTCGTTACATGGACACATACATGAATCGAGAGGGGAGAGAAAAATAGGGAAGACAATCGCCGTGAATCCTGGAAGCAGCTATACCGAGGGATGGCTTTCAGCAGTCATAATCGACTTGAAGCCGTCTAATATAACGCTCAGATTTCATACTGGTTAAACCTCAAATCCTCTTTTCGAAAAACTCGGCCAGTTTCACTTTTCTATGACTGGACCGTCATCCATCTGGACTCTGGATGTCTAATTTCAGATTCTCTCGTGCCGTTTGCTGCGCTTAACTCTCTTGTTTATTATCACCCTCATTTTACACGCATATTTTTGGAAAGAAGCCTTCAGAGCAATAATTAGACTAGGGGGTAGAAAGAGAAGAGGGGGGAAGAGTAAGAGAGACAACTGAATGAAGAGACCAGCACTAACATTTTTTAGCAGTCCTCATTTAATCTAAATTCATGGCTTGGGTTTACGATTTTAGGAAATTTAAGAGAGAGCTACCGGAAGAGTGGAGAGGGCTGGTCCCGACCGAAGTTTTCATAAACGAGAGCATGAGGCTCGTTGAAGCTGCTGATAAAAGGGGGATTCCGCTGCGGATTTTGGGTGGGCTGGCGATCGCGATCCATAGCCCTGAAGCGAAGGACACCGCGATAAAACTTAAGAGAACTGGAACGGGTAGCGAGGGACAGGAGTACAGCGACATAGATCTGATGTCGTACAGTAAGTATAAGGGAAACGCTGAGAGGTTCTTCGCTGAAGAACGTTATGTGATGAGGACGACGACCCTCCCCTCAGCGTACTCCCAAAGACAAATCTACTATCATCCGAGAGGATGGTTCTATGTCGATTTATTCCGTGACAAATTACTTGTTGCAAACCATCCGCTGGACTTTAGAGGAAGGCTCGAACTTGACTACCCGACGGTGCCCTTGGCGGATTTGCTCCTTGAAAAGATTCAGATTTGGGAGGCTTTCAGTGAAAAGGATTTGAAAGATTGCTTGATCTTATTGAAGGCGCATGATGTAGGCGACGGGAAGGATGAGGCGAACGGATCTTATATAGCACAACTTCTGGCTAGCGATTGGGGATTTTGGTATACCGCGACTACAAACCTTAGGAGAATCAGAGATCTTATAGAAAGAGTAGACGAAGTCGGAAAGAAAGTAGGGATAGAGCCGAACGTATTCACAGAAAAGGATAGAGAAGACATTATTGGAAAGATACGTCTCTTGTTAAAGTTGATCGACGACGAACCGAAATCGTTGAAGTGGAAGATGAGGTCAAAAATAGGAACGAAGAAAATATGGTACAATATCGTCGAGAGACCTGAGACAGTAGGCGGATTCGGGATCTGGGAGCCGATTTCAGTAAAGGATTAAAGATAAGAAAGATCGCGCGTAGATCTTTAACTTTTGTGAGATGCTGGTCGCAGTATGGAGGATATGGAACATACAAGTAAGAATCAAATGGTAATAATTTTTGAAATGTGGATTTTCTAAACGACACATTGACAATTCAGCGATCGGTACTTAAGAACGTCGACACACCCAGTATGCCAGTGCGCAGTCGCCCATTCAGAGCTTGGTCACACGCTTTAATAGAAAGTGGGCTGGTTACGTTAAGCCGGGAAGTATGCTATGAGTATTGATAGCTACGTTCTTCCAGCAGCAAGAACTAGTTATTTCATGAATGTCGGCACGCTGATCTACGGCGCTGGCTCCTCCAAGACAGTCGGCTCCGAAGCGGAGAGGTTAGCGATAGGAAAAGAACCGGTCTTGTTGGTTACGGACAAAGGGGTCGTGAAAGCCGGGATACCGAACAGGATTAGGGAAGCCATAGAAAAGGAGGGACCGCGAGTTGATGTCTACGATGAGCTCGCCACGGAGCCAACGCTGGAAAGCTCGAGAAAACTCTCTGAGAAGGCGAGGGAGCGTAAGTACTCTCTTGTAGTAGGCGTCGGCGGAGGAGCTGTATTGGATAGCGCCAAGACAGCAGCTGCAATGGCAACGAATCTAGGAGACGTCAGTGACTACATGGCCTACACTGAAGACCGTGTCAAGGAGAAGACTCTGCCAAAGATTTTGATACCTACGACGTCTGGAACTGGCAGTGAAGTCTCTATGTTTTCCGTTATCGTCGATGAGAAAGGCGTCAAGAACTACATAACGAGCCCCAAGCTATTGGCAGATACGGCGGTAATTGATCCGCTAAACGTGATCACATGCCCGCCTAAGCAGACGGCTGCGAGCGGCATGGACGCCGTAGCCCATTCAATGGAAAACGTGCTATCCCTAGGGTTCTCACCTTTCTCTGATACTTTCGGGTTGCAATCGATAAGATTGGCGGCTCAAAATTTGAGGACTGCCTATTATTGGGGAGACAACTTGGAAGCTAGGTACAACATGGCGCTCGCCGCATTGCTGGGAGGGCTCGCCATGGGGGCGACACCTGCAGGTGCTAACATAGGTCACTGCATATCGGAATCACTAGGACCCATGTACCATGTTCCTCATGGAGTCGCAGCTGCCCTCGTCACTCCCTACATGATGGATTACCTCATGCCAGCGTGCATAGAGAGACTTGCGCTAGTAGCGGAATACATGGGGCTGGATGTACACAGCCTATCGAAGCGTAATGCCGCAATCATGGCGGTCCGAGCAGCAAGAGACTTGGTAAAGGATTTAGAATTGCCAGTTTCGCTTAAGGAGATCGGCTTCTCAAAAGGAGACATTCCGAAGTATGCGAAATACCTCGTTGAAGAACGCCAATCCTACTATTTCCTACAAATCTACAACCCCAGAAGGCTGACGATGGAGAACGTTACAGAGCTACTGGAGAAGATGTATGAAGGTAGGATAACCGGAGAATAGACTCCTAAGAAACTTTGAAGAGTCACCCCCTTTTTCTCAAGCACTCTGTATTTTTTATCGTGGTTGGCAAACTATTCTATATTCACCACACAGTAGATGTGGCGCGTGGAATTGCCTAGATTAGAACTTCTCACGAAAGATCAGTTGCAGACCATTCATGAAGCGACGATAGAGATACTCGAGACTAGGGGCGTCAAATTCCAACATGAACAGGCACTGGAATATTTAAGGAGAGCAGGTGCTGAAATCGACTCTCAGACAGGAATAGTTAAGATCTCAAGGGGTATTGTCGAGAGCTCTGTTAGGAAGGCACCGGCCGAATTTGTCTGGCGAGCTAGAGATCCGAAACATAGTCTCCCGGTCGGAGGAGAAGCCTGCTGGACAGTTCCTGGGTACGGATGTAACTATATACTCGACCTAGAGGGTAACCGTAGACTCGGAACCATTAAAGACGTTTGTGACCTTACAAAGCTAGTAGACTTCCTCCCATACATAGACGCTGGAGGGGGACTACTGCTCGAGCCGTCAGATCTAGCTCCGGGAGCAGCCTTCGCTCTGACATTGTTCGAAATGCTAAGGAACACTGACAAATGTGTAATGGGGTACACCTTAGGCAGAGACGTCGCCCATGACAGCATAAGGCTCGCTTCAATACTCGCTGGTGGCGAAGAGCAACTTTCGAAAAATCCTCTAATCATGGGCCTGATCAATCCCAAGAGCCCACTTGAGTACGATTCAAAGATGATAGAGGGGTTAATCGAGTACTCGAAGCGTTCTCTTCCTGTAATGATCGCCTCCCTAGTAATGTCCGGTGCCACGGGTCCCGTCACTCTTGCAGGCTCCCTCGTTCAACATAACGCTGAAGTCTTAAGCGGAGTAGTCCTCTCACAGTCTGTTCATCCGGGAACGCCGAACATCTACGGAAGCGCCTCATGCATAATGGATATGCGAACTGGCATCCCCTCTATAGGTAGCCCTGAAGCGGCTATGTTCCAAGCGGCTGTTGCACAACTCGCCCGATACTACGGTCTACCAAGCAGAGGCAGCAGTCTTTCTTCCGACTCAAAGCTGCCTGACGCCCAGTCCGGTTACGAGAAAGCTATGGGAGCGGTTCTAGGGCGTCTTTCAGGTTTGAATCTCAACACATGGGCTGGTGTGATCGAGTACTATATGGCTATCAGCCCGGTACAATTGGTTATCGATAGTGAAGTCTGGGGTGCTGTTTCAAGGATTGAAAAAGGAATCAACTTTTCCCCTGTGTCAATCGCTGTCGATGTCATTAAGGAGGGAGCGTCAAAAGGAGACTTCCTCGGTCACAAACACACGCTGGAAAACCTGCAGAGAGAACAGTGGTTCCCTTCACTGTCAGATCGGAGGAACTACAGCAATTGGAAAAGTGCTGGAGGCCATGAGGCTAGTCGAAGAGCCATTGACCTAGCTAGGAAAGTACTTTCTGCACATAGGCCTTCCCCTCTTCCAGCAGATGTTGAGAAAGAACTTGCGATCGCGGTTCAGAAGATTGAGAAGAGTACAGTCTGATAGAGCCTCAAGCTACGCCGATCAGTGCCTTGGCCTTCCTAATTGCATCGACCGCGTCTACTCCGTACGCATCCGCCCCAATCTCTCTCGCCCACTCCTCATTGCAGGCCGCACCACCGATCATGACTTTGCATTTTAGCCCTTCTCTCTTCAAAGCTTGAATTATCTCACGCTGCATCGGAATCGTAGTGGTTAGAAGGGCAGAGGCTCCGACAAGCTCAGCCTCGAACTCCTTGGCTTTACTCATGAACACCTCTACTGGAACATCTTTTCCCAAATCCACAACTTCGAAGCCTGCTGCTCCCAAGAGGGCCCCGACAATATTCTTTCCAATGTCATGTATGTCACCTTGAACCGTTCCGAGAATAATCGTTCCCAAACGTTTAATCTCTCGCGGCGTTTTCTTTAGTTCGGGTTCAAGAATCTTCAAGCCCATTTGAAATATCGATGCGCCGTACACCATGTGAGCGAGGAAGAGTTCCCCCATCTCGAATTTAGTTCCTAGTTCCCTTAGGCCGACGGCGAGTCCTTTCTCTACTGCTTCAACAGGATCTATCCCTTCAGCTAGAACCTTTCTCGCAGCCTCATCAACCTTCTTCTCATCGAGATTTACTACTGAGGATGAAAGATCCTCAAGAATTCTTTCTTTATCGGCCATCGATGACTGCCACTTGTTTTATGATCTGGTATATGTGAAGAGGATAAAATAGTTTTGATAGGTTCAACAATTATTGTACGAGAAACTGTTAAGTAGACATCTCTCGCGACTGTATCTTGGGCGGGTCTAGATGAAAACGAGACTTACCCTATTGGATCGGGATGAGATTTACCAGATACATTTGGCTACCTTAGAGATTCTTGAGAGAACAGGAACAATCGTGAACAATAGTAGAGGGCTCAAAATACTGGCCGATGCGGGAGCTTACGTTGATCCAAAGACTAGGATTGTCAAGTTCCCTTCGTACATAGTCGAAGAGGCTTTGAGAAACGCGCCCAAGAGGGTTGTCCTCTGCGGTAGAAGCCCAAAGAACGATATCAAACTTGAAGATGGAAGAGTCTATTTCGGTCTGGGGTCGACAACGCCCAACGTTATAGATCCTGAGACTTGGGAGAGGAAGCCTGGAAGAAAGGAGTATATCGCAAAGGCGGCAAGGCTGGCGGACGCTCTTCCAAACATAAAGTTTGCTGAGCAACTCTGCCTCGCTCTCGACTACATTAATAGGGGACAGGACGTCCATGAGTTCGAGGCTGTCATAGCGAATACTCTCAAGCCGATTGTGGCGATAGCGTATAGTCCGGAAGGCGTTAGAGACTTCATCAGGATCGCTTCAATAGTCTCAGGTGGGATTGAGAACTTGCGAAAGAGGCCTCTAATGCTTGTATACTCTGAACCTGTGGCACCACTCCAGAACGACGAAAAGTATACAGACATCTTGATGGAGGTGGCAAAGGAAGGGCTACCAATACTTTACGGAGCTATAGCTCAAGCCGGCGCGACGGGGCCAGTCACTCTAGCTGGAACAGTCGCCCAGTCTAACGCTGAGGTCCTCGCCGGCCTAGTAATAGCCCAGCTTGTTAGAAAAGGGACGCCGTTCGTCCACGGAGTGATTTCGTCGATAATGGATCAAAAGACGAGCGTGATGTCATATGGGGCGCCGGAGTTTGCCTTGATCAACATTATGTGCGCTCAACTGACGCAGTACTATGGTCTTCCATACTTTGGAACTGGTGGTACAACAGACTCTAAGACGGTTGATGGTCAAGCCGTCTGCGAAGCCATGATGACAGCCCTTCCAGCAGTCCTATGTGGAACGAATCTGATTCACGACATTGGATATATAGAGTCCGGTATGACCGGCAGTTTCGAAATGATAGTAATTGGAAACGAGATCGCGGACATGTGCTTCAGGATAGCTAGAGGTGTAACGGTGGACGACGACACTTTGGCAACCGACGTGATCGCGAATGTAGGTCCAGGTGGACAATTTCTAGCGCAGAAACATACGATCAAGTACCTTCAACTGGGTGAGCATTGGATGCCTACGCTTCTAGATCGGACTAGGTTTGAGACTTGGTCGAAGGCTGGTTCGAAAGATTTCACTGCAAGAGTCAGAACGAGCGTTCAAAAGATTCTGAAAGACTACCAACCAGAGCCGTTGCCGAGGGATGTCGCAACAGAAATCGACCGCGTCCTCGATGAAGCGACCAAGAGAGGTCTGTGAGAAAAGGAAATACGGAACGGCTAAAGCTGACCTGCCAGCTGAGGCTCGAGAACCTCCGACATAGGTTTTCCTCGTTTCATTACGTTGTCTACTTGATAGTGAAGCAAGCTTCGGCTGGGACATATGATATCGTGGAGTTGACGCTATCAAATGAGCGCATGCTTAAGAGTCGAGGATATAGAACCGTCAGTGCTGGACTAATCGTTGCTAAATATGCGGTAGATGCATAGTTTCTTCCGCTAGTGAGATGGTAGATTCCATATGATTGAATCACCAAAAGGAGTCTTTGAAGTTCTATCGAGAAATGACCTCTATAGAATCC
>Ga0315309_1000568_pt1 | contig 22496 bp, 18 predicted proteins | sample TDP4_MG_FD_203080 | JGI IMG/M metagenome (GOLD analysis project Ga0315309, IMG submission 203080) | Freshwater sediment microbial communities from Lake Towuti, South Sulawesi, Indonesia - TDP4 | ecosystem: Environmental > Aquatic > Freshwater > Lake > Sediment | place: Indonesia: South Sulawesi...
GCCAACTTGATTATTTAATGTTAAAGGTGAAGACTTATCTCCAGAGTCGCGGCGTTATTTCGGAAGATATCGGCGCTGATGAGGGGGTTCTGCGGAAGAAATACCGTGACCTTGCGGAAAAACAGGTTCGGAGCGCCTTGATTTTTTCCCGGATAGCTGAGAAAGAGAGCATCAAAGTGGATTCCCGGGAGATAGAGGAAGAAATAGAGGATACAATAAAATCAAGTAAAGAAAAAGAAGAAGATATAAAAAGATACTTTTATGAGAATGTGGACCGAATCGCAAGCAGAATGAGAGAGAACAAAGTATTTGACTTTTTAATAAAAAATGCTAAAATTATGGATGAGAGGATAAAATAGAATAGTCTCGTAGGTCGTAGTTCGTTAAAAGCGACCCTTAGAGTGTCCTAAACTTCTTTTTATCAGGGGGAGGATATGGAGATAAAGACATTGGGACAGTTGATTCCGATGGTAGTTGAACAGTCACAAAGAGGAGAGAGAGCCTATGATATCTATTCTCGTCTTTTGAAGGATAGAATTGTCTTTTTAGGCACGCCACTGGGCGACGAGGTTGCTAATGTAATCATTGCCGAGCTGCTGTTTCTGGAGGCAGAGGACCCGGATAAGGACATTTACTTTTACATCAATTGTCCTGGGGGAATAGTAACCGCTGGTCTAGCAGTTTATGACACAATGCAGTATATTAAGCCGGATATCTCTTCTATATGTATGGGTCAGGCGGCCAGTATGGCAGCACTTCTTCTCGCTTCTGGCACAAAGAAGAAGCGGTACGCCCTTCCCAATGCCCGCATAATGATACATCAACCTTTAGGCGGGGTGCAAGGTCAAGCGACTGATATTGGCATTCAGGCTAAGGAAATTATGCGTATGAAAGGAAGGATGAACGAGCTTTTGGCAAAACATACAGGTCAGCTTCTTGAGAAAATAGAGAGGGACACAGACCGCGATTTCTTTATGACGGCTGAAGAGGCAAAGAGTTATGGTTTGGTTGACGAAGTAATCGAAAAGAGAAAATGAGTAACGGGTTGCGGATTATGAATAGTCGGCACAAATAAGGAGGCTTAATTGATTATTCCAGACAGGTCCAAAAAATCGATTTTGATACCAGAGGTTTTACCCATCCTGCCGGTTAGAGATGTTGTGGTATTCCCTTATATGGTTCTTCCGTTAGCGGTGGGACGGAATAAATCTATCAAGGCTTTAGAAGAAGCCATGGCAAGAGACCGCTTGATTTTCCTCATTACTCAAAAGAAGGTGCAAACCGAAGACCCGGGGAGAGAAGACCTTTATTCAGTAGGAACGGTAGGAGAGATTCTCCAGCTTTTGAAGATGCCGGACGGTACTATCAAAATCCTGGTTGAGGGCCTGGAGAGAGGAAAGATTTTAGACTTTATTACTCAACAGGGATTCGTTGAGGCGAGGATTGAAAGACCTTTAGAAACATATGTTCCGAACCAGGAGCTCGAGGCTCTGATGCGTAATGTTGGAAACTTATTTGAACGGTATGTAAGGCTGAATCGCCGCATTCCGATAGAGACCATAATGTCGGTTTCCAATATTGAAGATCCCAGTCGTTTAGCCGATGTTATTGCTTCTCATATCACGATTAAAATTACCCAGGAGCAACTTATTCTGGAAACATGGGACCCCAAAAAGAGGATTATGGAATTGTCCAAAATTTTGACCGCCGAGATTGAGATTCTATCTATTGAGAAGAAAATCCAGGTTCGGGTGCGTGACCAGATCGAAAAAACGCAGAAAGAATATTATCTTCACGAGCAGATGAAGGCAATTAAGAAAGAGCTAAAGGAGACAGACGAATACGAGAAAGAAGTGGATGAACTGAGGGAGAAAATTAAGAAATCGAAGGCACCCGAGGAGGTAGTAAAGCAGGCAGAGAAAGAGATTTCTCGGCTGGAGAAAATGATGGCTTTCTCTCCTGAGGCGACGGTAATAAGGACGTATCTGGACTGGATAATCAGGGTTCCCTGGGCAATGAGGACTAAAGATAATCTGGACATTAGAAGGGCTGATAGAATTTTGAACGAAGACCACTATGGATTGGACCAAGCCAAGCAGAGGATAGTGGAGTACCTGGCTGTCTGCAAGTTGACAAAGAAGTTGAAAGGGCCAATCATCTGTTTTGTCGGTCCGCCAGGTACGGGCAAGACATCGATGGGCCGTTCAATCGCCCGCGCTCTGGGTCGGAAGTTCCTCCGTATGTCCCTGGGAGGAATCCGCGATGAAGCTGAGATTCGTGGCCACCGGAGGACATACATTGGTGCTATGCCCGGAAGGATAATTCAGTCTCTGGCGAGAATAAGGTCGAGAAACCCTGTATTCCTGCTCGATGAAGTGGACAAAATGGGCCAGGACTTTAGAGGCGATCCGGCTGCGGCTCTTTTAGAGGTTCTCGACCCCGAACAGAACAGCACTTTTTCTGACCATTACTTAGAGGTGGAATTTGACCTGTCCAATGTGATGTTTATTACGACTGCCAACACTCTGCACACAGTTCCGCCCTCTTTGGCTGACCGAATGGAGGTTATTAGGTTTCCCGGATATACAAAGGACGAGAAAATCAAGATTGCCCAGCAATTTCTTGTGCCAAAACAGGTCAAAGAGAACGGGTTAAGTTCTGATAGATTAATCATGACGGAGCGAGCCTTAGATTTGATAATTCGTGACTATACCCTTGAAGCCGGGGTAAGAAACTTGGAAAGGGAGATAGCGAATATTTGCCGGAAGGTTGCGAAAGAGTTTGCTTCAGCGAAGGGCAAGAAAGTTATAAAAATTGATGCAAGAAACCTCCATCGCTATTTAGGTATCCCTAAATACCGCAGGGAGAGGCCAAGCGAGAACGAAGTAGGCGTGGCGACGGGGCTTGCCTGGACGGAATTGGGTGGAGATACTATTTCTATTGAAGTTTCAATTATGAACGGTAAGGGTAGTCTCACTCTTACCGGTAAATTGGGCGAAGTTATGAGGGAGTCTGCCCAGGCGGCACTTTCCTATGTGAGGTCTAACGCTAAGAGATTGAATCTGCCAGATGACTTTTACAAGAATATAGATATTCACATCCATGTGCCAGAAGGTGCCATTCCCAAAGATGGCCCGTCGGCAGGAATTACCATGGCAGTTGCTCTGGTTTCAGCATTAACTGATGCGCCGGTTAAGAAAGATGTAGCTATGACTGGAGAGATAACTCTAAGGGGAAGGGTTTTATCTATAGGCGGATTTAAGGAGAAAGTGCTCGCAGCTCACAGAGCGGGAATAAAGACAGTTATCTTTCCCCAGGAAAATGAGAAGAACCTTGAGGAGATTCCAAAAGAGATAAAGAAGAAACTGAAATTTGTACCGGTTAAGAACATAGACGAGGTAATGAAAATAGCCGTGGTTGTCAAGGAAAAGAGAAAAGCAAAAATAGCAGATAGAAAAAGATTCGGTCGTTTACCGTTAGCCCAAAGACTACCCGGGCTACAAGCAAAACAGGAAATAGAATAAGTGAAAAAAGATAGAGAACTAGGAATCGAAAACTGAGGTAGAGCGCGTTAGAATCCGATTCTGCACCAAAGGTATTTTTTGATGGGATTTTAAGCCGCTATTCTTCGCGTTATCAGTTTAAGTTCTTAGTTCTTAATTTTTATCTGAGGAGAAAATATGAAAAGATATCTCTTGACGCCGGGTCCCACTCCCGTTCCAGAAAGAGTACTTTTGGCTTCAGCCCAGCCGGTCATCCACCACAGGACCCCCGAAGCTGGTCGGATTCTTTCCGAAGTTGTGGAGGGTCTCAAGTATGTTTTCCAGACAAAGAACGATATTTTTATTTTTGCGGCTTCGGGAACGGGCGCTATGGAGGCCTGCGTGGTCAACCTTCTCTCTCCAGGAGATAAAGTTTTAGTTGTTAACGCTGGAGCATTTGGGAGAAGGTGGGTAAATATTACTGAATCGTTCGGGATTAAGCCTGAGGTTATTGAATATCCCTGGGGCAGAGCGGTCAAGTTAAAAGACGTGGAAAAGAAACTAAAAGATGTGCCGGGAATTAAGGCGGTATTTACCCAGCTTACAGAGACCTCCACTGGCGTGGTCCACGATATAGAGGCAATTGGCAGGATAATGAAAGGAATGGATGCCGTCTTGGTGGTTGACGCAGTCAGCGGGTTGGGAGGGCAGGAGTTGAAGACAGATGAGTGGAATGTAGATGTGGTAGCCAGCGGTTCGCAAAAAGGCCTGATGCTTCCTCCAGGATTGGCGTTTGTCAGCGTTAGCGAGAAAGCCTGGAAACTTGTGGAAAATTCCAAATTGCCGAGATATTACTGGGACTTTAAAGCATATAAGAAGTTTTTTGATGAGAAAAAAGAGACACCGTATACTTCAGCAGTGGGCTTGTTGTTTGGATTACAGGAGTCTTTGAGAATGATAAAGGAAGAAGGGCTGGATAAAATCTTACTGCGACATAAAGTTCTGGCTTCCGCTACAAGAGCGGGAGTGGAAGCAATTGGTTTAGAGCTCTTTGCAGAATCTCCCTGCAACGTGGTTACTGCGGTGAAGGTACCTGAGGGAATTGACGGGGTAAGGCTCGTTAAGATGATGCGAGATGAGTACGGAGTTGGAATTGAGGGCGGCCAAAGAGAATATAAGGGCAAGATTTTTCGCATCGCTCATCTCGGCTATATGGATAAATTTGATGTAATTATTGGGCTCTCGGGTCTGGAAATAGCACTGAGCAAACTAGGATATAAGATTAATGTAGGTAAAGGTGTAGCTGAGGCAGAGAAAGAGTTCCTCAAATTATAGATGAGGGGACACTGGCGAAGGGGCGCCCGTGAGGAATGTAGCCGCAGAGCGATAGCTCTGCTAAAGGGTTTCATATATTGAGCACAGGCTGATTCACATAAGGAGGTTTTCGTGAAGATACTGGCCACTGATAATCTGGCGGAAGAAGGTATAGAGTTATTGAGAGAAAGTCCCGACATAACAGTGGATGTCAAGTCTAAACTGGAATTTGGAGAGCTCTTGAGTTGTATCGGCAAATACGACGCTATTCTTGTCCGAAGTGCAACTAAGGTGACAAAAGAAGTAATCGATGCGGGGAAGAATTTGAAAGTTATCGGGCGAGCAGGAGTGGGAGTGGACAATATTGATGTCGTAGCAGCAAGCAAGAAAGGCATTTTGGTAATGAACACGCCTGGGGGAAATACTATTTCCGCAGCAGAACACACAATGAGCATGATTTTGGCGTTATCCCGCTGTATTCCTCAGGCTAACATATCTCTCAAGAGTAGACAATGGGAAAAGAAAAAATTCTTAGGAACCGAGATTTTCCAGAAGACTTTAGGGCGCGCGCTTTCGGGATGGAGATAATCGCTTATGACCCTTACATCTCCAAAAACCATGCGCGAGATATCGCCGTTAAATTGGTCACCTTCCCGGAACTTATAAAGCAGGCGGACTACATAACAATCCATGTTCCATTAACTTCAGAGACTAAACATATGATTAATAAAGAAGCCATGAGCCAGATGAAGGATGGGGTGAAGATTATAAACTGTGCGCGGGGAGGAATCATAGATGAAGTTGCTTTAGCAGAAGCGGTGAAATCGGGTAAGGTTAGCGGGGCCGCTCTGGATGTTTTTGAGAACGAACCGCCTTTTGATAGTCCCATTCTGAGTTTGGAGAATGTAATTGTTACGCCACATTTAGGGGCTTCAACGGAAGAGGCTCAGATTAATGTGGCAAGAGACATTGCGCTACAAGTCCTCGATTTCCTTAAGAAAGGGGTTGTCCGTAACGCAGTTAATATGCCTGAATTGGACCCTGAGAAAATGAGGATTTTGGGTCCGTATATTGACCTTTGCGAGAAATTAGGAAAATTACAGGCCCAGATAGGTGAGGGAGGATTCACTCACATTGCGGTCCAATATTCAGGAGAGATTCTTCATCACGAGACAAAACCTCTAACGCTTGCAGTGTTAAAGGGACTCCTGGAGCCGATTTTGGAAAGAGGAGTCAATTTTATAAATGCTCCTATAATTGCCCAGGAGAGGGGAATCAAAGTTACTGAATCCACAGTGAGCAGGGTGGAAGATTTTGCCAACTTAATAGCGGTTCAGGCAGTGACAGAAAAAGGGGAGAATGTAGTTGCGGGCACTCTTTTAGGTAAGAAGGAACCCCGTCTGGTAAGGATTGGTGAGTTTGACCTAGACGTTATTCCAGAGGGATATATGCTGCTCTGTTCAAATTTAGACAAGCCTGGAGTAATTGGCAAAATAGGAACAATTTTAGGAAATAGACAGATTAATATAGCGGGAATGCAGGTGGGACGAAAAACAGTTGGCGGAAAAGCATTAACTATAATCAATGTAGATTGTAATGTTTCAAAAGAGGTTTTGAAGGAGATAAAAGGAATACCCGAAATCGTTGAAGTAAAAATGGTAAACCTTTAACCCCTCACTCCGGCCCTCTCCCCTCTGGGAGAGCAGTCCCCCTCACTCCGGCCCTCTCCTCTCTGGGGAGAGGAAGAGAAGGCGAGGGGGACTTCTATCGGGCAAAGCCCGACGAGTTATAAATAAATAAGGAAGGGTTAAGGGAGAACCTTTAAGGAGAGGGGGATAACAGGCCCCGATAAGGAATCAGGGCCGCAAGGGGGGAGAACAACGTTCTCCCACTTGGGAGTCCCGATTGGAAATCGGGACGACGAGCCGGTAGCTCAGCCAGGTAGAGCAGCGGCCTTTTAAGCCGTTGGTCGCGCGTTCGATTCGCGCCCGGCTCATTTAGAAAAAAGACAAGAAACCGAATTTTATGATAGATAAGAAGAGATTACTTGTATGTTACCGTCAGGTGTACGACATATGAGAAGATGAATGGCGAGAATCAGAAGATTAGAACCTATAGGATTACATTTATTTCTATACTATCAATACTTACTCTTCTCCGTCTGATATATGTTCGGCTTTTGCCCCTTTCTGCCGATGAGGCGTATTTTTGGCAATGGTCCCGCCATCTCGACCTATGTTACTATGAACAGCCACCTATGACGGCAATTGTTGTAGCTCTTTTTAGTTTCTATAAAGGCACATTACTTACTGTAAGACTGGCTCCTATAGTCTTGGTTTTGGGGACGACAATTATCGTTTATCTTCTGGCCAAGGAGATGTTTCAGGATGAAAGGATAGCTTTCTGGTCGGGTCTTCTTGTAAATATTGCCCCGATCTTTGCCATAGGAAGCGTCATTACAACAACAGATTCTCCTCTCGGATTCTTCTGGGTTCTTACTTTCTACTTTGTTTATAAAGCAACAAATTCCCAAAAGCGATACTGGTGGTGGCTTTCTGGATTGGCTTTGGGTTTTTCACTTCTTTCAAAATTCATCGCTGTTTGCATTCCCATTTCGATATTCTTGTTTCTATTATTCTCTAAGGAAAAGAGAAAATGGCTGATGCGGAAAGAGCCGTACCTGGCGCTCCTTCTCTCGCTTTTGGTTTTCAGTCCGGTTATTGTGTGGAACGCTTCAAGGGGGTGGGTAACATTCAAATATAATTTGGGGATGAGGTATCTTTCCCCTGATGCTTCGCTCAAGTTCAGATATTTCCTTGAATACATTGGAGGTCAGGCTATCATCGTCTCGCCATTTCTATTTATAGGTTGCGTGGCAGGTTTGGTCCGTAGCGCATATAGAGGATTTAAGTTAAAAGAGGACAATTTTCTCTTCTTATTCTTTGGGTCAATAATAGTTTTCCTATTGTTTGGTATATATAGCTGGTTTGACCGTGTGGCTCCTCACTGGACGTCTTGTGGCTATCTCACGGCCTTTGTAGCCGTGGCAGCGCTATTTTTTAGTTGGGAGCGTAAGAATTTATCTAGAGTTGCATGGACTGCTATTGTTTCTCTTGCAATTCTTATGACGATCCTTATACATGCTTTACCTCTTTACCCGAGAATTTTCTCTTCACTTACGAAGAGTAAAAAGGGAGGTCCGAAAGAACTTGAAGTATTTCTTTCTGGCTGGATGAAGGATTTAGCCAAAAATTTGAGCGCAATAAAGAAAGAGATGGACGAGGATACATTCATATTGTGCAGGGGTTATGCCTTAGCAAGTTATATGGCTTTTTATACTGATGGCCAATATGAGACCTACGCAATAGGTCAAACTACACCCCATGGCCATGCTTATGAATATTGGTCTAATTTCAGTTCTCTCATTGGTAAGGATGCTATTTTTGTTAAGGAAGGTGAGAAAGAAAGTGGCTATATTGAAAAGCTTAAGGTCTCTTTTCATGAGATTAAGAAAGAGCCCATTTTTGAGGTCGTAAGAGAGGGAGAAGTAATAAAGAAATTTTCCATCTGGCGTTGTTATGACTTTAAAGGGTTTGTAACGGATACGGTTTCAATAAATTGAAACCGGTGGTTTATGTATGAATCGGTCAAAGGTGGCCATCTTAAAAACCGCTCCTGAAACTGTACTGGAGGACATACCGAGACTGATGAGGATGGCGGATTTTGAAGATGCGTTACCGAAAGATAAAACAACTATTCTGAAAGACAATATATCGTGGCATATGCCATATATTAGCGCCAACACGACTCCCTGGCAGTTGGAGGGAACAGTTCTGGGACTGATGGAGGCTGGTTACGCTCACATTACTGCAGTCCATAATAATACGGTAGTTACCAACTCCTATAAGGGTCAGGTAATGAATAAACTTGCTCCCATCTATAGAAAGTACAGGATAAAGGAGAAATTCAATTTTATCCCGGAAGATATCAAATGGATTGACTTTGAGCCAAAAACCCGGATGAGAGTTCTCCATAAAGTATATCCTGAGGGCATCAAGATACCTGAATATTTTATTGGCAAGAACATCGTACACTTACCGAGCGTAAAGACACATATATATACCACGGTAACGGGTGCAATGAAAAATGCTTTTGGTGGGCTTTTGAATACAAAGCGACATTATACTCACTATGTAATCCACGAGACTCTCGTTGACCTACTGGCTATCCAGAAGGAGATTCACGCGGGAATCTTTGCTGTCATGGATGGCACCATATGCGGAAATGGGCCAGGGCCAAGGACAATGATTCCTGTGGAAAAAGACTATATCCTGGCCAGTAGCGATAGTGTAGCCATAGATGCTGTTGTATCCAAAATGATGGGTTTTGACCCGATGAATATACCGTATATAAAGATGGCTCATGAAGATGGCTTAGGTGTGGGAAGAATTCGAGAAATAGAGGTTGTGGGCGAGGACATTTCAAATGTGAACTTCTCATTCTCGGTGGGAGACAACCTCGCAAGCAAGGCGGGTGATTTCTTGTGGTTCGGCCCACTAAGGATGTTACATACGCTATTCTTCAGGACGCCACTTGTTTATCTATTTGTATTTGGTTCGTTCTTCTATCATGATTACTTTTGGTGGCCAATAAAAGGGAAGAGAATTCAAAGAAATAGAGTCTTAAGTACAAAATGGGGTAAACTTTTTAAGAATTATCCCAGCATCCCACATTAGGATTTTTCTATCTTGAATGGAAGGTAAAGAATAATGAAGAATTATGTGAGGTTAACGAGGCCAAAACACTGGGTGAAGAATCTCTTCTTATTTCTACCGTTGTTATTTGGCATGCAGATGGTTACTCCCAAAATGTTCTTAATTGCCTGTATAGCATTTCTCAGTTTTTGTTTTGCTGCAAGTAGTATGTATGTATTCAATGACATTATGGATTTAGAAGGCGACCGATTCCATCCAATAAAGAAATATAGACCGTTGGCTTCCGGGGAGATAAACATCAGTACCGCATACCTGATTTCTATAGTTTTGGCCCTGATTAGTCTATTTCTGGGATTTTTTTCCAATACAAGATTTATCTTGATACTAATAACATATATGGCCATTAATATACTCTACTCAGTTTACCTTAAGAACATAGTTATCCTGGATGTATTCATGATTGCATTAGGGTTTGTATTGAGAATAGTGGCTGGCTCTTTTGCTACAGATATCCAGATGTCAAAATGGATACTATTGTGTGGCTTTACGCTCTCTCTCTTCTTAGGATTTACGAAAAGGAGAGCTGAAATGGTAGAATTGGGAGAAGGTTTCGTTTCCCATAGGCAGGTACTGTCTCATTATAATCCGTATTTTCTGGACACTATGATAAATATAGTAAATTCTCTAACTGTTATTACTTACTTATTCTATACGATAGACCCGGGGACAATTAACAAATTTGGAAATAAATTATTTCTGTCATTGCCAATAGTTCTATACGGTATTTTTAGATACCAATATCTCATTTATCACAAAAAGGAAAGTAGTAGTCCGACGGAGAACTTTCTCACTGATATTCCACTATTATTTACTGTTATAATCTGGGCGATTTTTTGTGGTATAATAATCTTCTTCAAGATCAAGTAGTTTTTTGAGGTTGCGAGATTTCGTCCCCGTCGACTAGTGGTTAGGTCACCACTCTTTCAAGGGTCGCTGTTCCGACGAATAAGGAGGAACGGGTTAGCGACGCCAGCGAGATGGTGAGCTGGCGGGCCCACCGCAGAAAGAGTGGGGGAATGTATTTGGAAATTTGAAATTATTTTGTATGGGAAATTTCGTCCCCGTCGACTAGTGGTTAGGTCACCACTCTTTCAAGGTGGCGGCAGGGGTTCAAATCCCCTCGGGGACGCCATAAAAGCAGAGGGTAACAAAGCTGTGTAGGCGCGATCGTTGGAGTCGCGATTACAGGGATAGGCAGAGAATTCACCTCTCCCCTTCGGGGAGAGGGTTGGGGTGAGGGGTGTAGACTGATTCACATGAATAGTATGACATTGTACGGAAGGGGTGACAGAGAGCGAAGCGAACGCAATAAGGGGAAACGAAGAGTTTCCCCTATTGAGCACAGGCTGATTCACCTAAGGGCGGTTAGCTCAGAGGGAGAGCATCTCCCTTACAAAGTTGGCTACTTGTAGAATTATCCTTTTAAATCAAAGGCTTTTCTGAATTGTGATAATTTTGTGCTTATGGGAAAGGTGATCAGGTGCTAAGTATTGGTCAATGATAAAATACAATCTAGTTTACAAAAATTTTACAATTTTTTACTTGACATGGCAGAAAAGCTTGATGTATACTTATAGTGGAAATAGAATAAATATTGAATTAACTCCCCATCTTTGCTTCGGCAACGGTGGGTAAATTAACTCCAAGAGGTTGGGTATTATATATCCAACCTCTTGCTATTTTTGGGGGTGGGAAGTGGAAAGAGTAATGATATTTATTGACGGAAGTAATTTTTATCATGGCTTGAAGGAAAATAATATCCGAACGAGTATTAATTTTCAAAAATTTTGTGACAAATTGTGTGGAGATAGAAGACTCATTCAAATCCACTACTATAATGTTCCTTTGATTCAAAGTGTCGACCCGCAGAATTACCAAAGTCAACAAAGATTCTTTGACATGTTACGTAAAACCCCATATTTAGCACTACACCTGGGTAGATTTGCAAAGAGAAGCCAAGAATTTAGATGTCCCAATCCGAGTTGTGGCGAGAGTCTCTCCGAATTAATAATAAAATGTCCCAAGTGCCTGACAGAAAAAAATATTAAGTTGCCTCCGTTCTGTGTGGAAAAAGGAGTCGATGTAAATATTGCGGCAGATATGCTTAGCAATGCATTTGATAATACCTATGATACTGCGATTTTGGTTAGTGAGGATGGCGATTTCGTTCCTGTAGTCCGGGAAGTAAAAAGATTAAGGAAACGGGTAGAAAATGCTTACTTTCCGCAGTTTCCACCCACTTTTCTTTCGCAGAATTGTGACCGCCCTCTCATTTCATTAAATAAAGATTATATAAAGGAGTGTCTGTTACCTAAGCATTTTTAAAGAGACCCATTTTTGACCGAGTTTGAACTGTGCTTAAATTGTGATTTTCTCCGCCGATATTACTCAAACTTTGCAGGAATTATTTTAACTAAATACTAAAGGGAAAATAAGCCGAGTTCGTCGATAAATCAATAAGATAAAATAAGGGCGGTTAGCTCAGAGGGAGAGCATCTCCCTTACAAGGAGGGGGTCGCAGGTTCAAATCCTGCACCGCCCACCAAATGAAGAAAATAATGACGCAGTAGAAACGGGCGTCATTTTTCAGGATATTACTTTCATCAAAGAATCATCATCTGGCGTATGAGAGAGGTTTAATACGGGGACGTAGTTCAGCCTGGTTCTAGAATGCCGGCCTGTCAAGCCGGAGCTCGCGGGTTCAAATCCCGTCGTCCCCGCTTTTGATTCACAGGCAAGGGATTTGAAGGACGTGAACGCCGACCTTATGGGAGGAAGAGGACTGGAAGTCCGGAAGTGAACGCCCGGGCCCTGAGTCCAGGGGAACGATGGGCTGGACGAAGGGAAATCCCGTCGCCCCGCACTTGATACACAGGCAAAGGATTTGAAGAGATCGCCATCCCTAATTTAAGGAGGGAAAAGTAGATGGAAGAGAAAGAAGTGGATTTGAGGGATTACATCACCATGGTGAGGAAGAGGTGGAAAATTATTCTTGTTATTTTCTTGGTTAGTACGGTAGCAAGCGGGGTGGCGAGTTTCCTTCTACCTAAGACCTACGAATCTTCGGCGATGGTGAAAATTGGAACAATCAAAAATAGTCTTTTAGAAGACCCCTCTACAGTTGTAGAAATCTTTAAGACAAAACCGGTATTAGAAAAAGTGGCAGAGGAACTTACTATCCGCCCGACGCAGGAGAAAGTATCGGAATTAGCAACGAAGATAAAGGTGAGAGAAAGATCTGGACTTTTGGAGATAAGGGGAAGGGGAGAAACTCCCCGGGGAGCTCTGGAATTAGTAAACGGGGTGCTTGCAGTTCTCCTCAAGAGGCACGAGCAGATTTTTGAGCGGGCGAGAAGGGTTCTTGAGGAATATTTTGCTCCTGATAGGGAGCGGTTAGCCGAAATGAAGAAAGAGATAGAGGCGCTCGAGAGAAAGATAGATAAACTCGGACCCACGAATTCTGAAGCAAAAGCCATGGTTGCCTTTGGATATATGGAAAGCCTGGAGAGAAGCCGTGACAGGTACCACGAGTCTCAGGTAGAACTTAGAGACAAAATTATGAAGGAATCATATGGGACCATAGGTACAGAATTAGTAGTTGCTCCTACAGCGTCTGAAAATCCAATCGCTCCCAGGAAAAAGCAGAATATAATTATTGCTGGAATTTTGGGCTTGTTTATTGGATTTGTCTCAGCAGCCATAGTTGAATATTTTGAGAAACCAGAAAAAGTTCTTAATCGGTAAAGTTTCTCATCTCTTTCTTCTCTCCTCTGAAGAGAGAAGTTTCAGTTCTATTTTTTATTAAGGAAACGCGATGAAAGCCCTCATATTAAGCGGAGGCAGGGGAACCCGCCTTCGTCCCATTACCCACACGAGTGCAAAACAACTCCTTCCAGTAGCCAATAAGCCAATCCTTTTCTACGGAATTGAAGCCATAAAAGAAGCGGGAATCAAAGATGTCGGTATTGTTGTAGGCGAGACGAAGAACGAGATAAAGAATGCTGTGGGGACAGGAAAGAAGTGGGAAATCAATGTCACCTACATTGACCAGGAAGCTCCCCTGGGGCTGGCTCATGCAGTAAAGATTTCTCAGGAATTCATTAGAGATGACAGCTTTGTTATGTATCTGGGAGATAATCTAATTAAGGACGGCATTACCTCGTTAGTAAAGGAGTTCAAGAAAACTAGACCCAATGCCCAGATACTTTTGTCTCGCGTTCCACATCCGGAGCAGTTCGGCGTCGTTGAATTGAAGGGCAAAAAGGTTGTACGGTTGATAGAAAAGCCGAAAAAGCCAAGGAGCGAACTTGCCCTTGTTGGCGTCTATATGTTCGATAAGAGCATCTTTGAAGCTGTAAATAAAATTCAACCTTCCTGGCGTAGCGAATTAGAGATTACAGATGCCATCCAGTACCTTATTGACCACAAGTTTACTGTCCGGCCGCACATCATCACCGGCTGGTGGAAAGACACAGGAAAGTTAGAGGATATACTGGAAGCTAACAGGATTATTCTGGAGGATTTAAAGCCGTGTGTGAATGGTAAGGTAGATAAAGCATCGAGACTCTTCGGAAAGGTAAGAATTGAGAAAGGAACTGAGATTAGAAATAGCGTAATCAGGGGACCGGTTATTATTGGGGAGGACACTAAAATAGTTAATTCCTATATCGGACCATTCACTTCAGTCTACTTCGGTGTAACTATTGAAAATAGTGAAGTTGAACATAGCATTATTCTTGAGAATAGTAAAATTAGAGATATCAAAAGAATTGAGGATAGCTTGGTTGGGCAGAATGTGGAAATATTGAAGTCGAAAGAAAAACCATCTGCTTATAGAATAATGGTAGGTGACTCAAGCCGCGTCGAAGTTACATAAAGACAGAATTTTAGGAGTCCTCCCGAAAAGGAGGAAAGAGCACAGATTGAATCTGTGCCTACAATGGCAGGAAGATTTGTAGGCACGGTTTTAACCGTGCAAAATTGACTGGAGTCCTCCGGAAAGGGAGGTCGTAAATGGAGATCCTTGTTGCCTGTTTTTGAGGAGGAGTTGTGATTGAAGGTGTAGAAATAAAAAGACTGAGCGTTCATGAGGACGAAAGAGGGTCCCTTTTTGAGATTCTCAGGTCAGATGAGCCCATTTTTACAAAGTTTGGACAAATCTACATAAGTAAGTGTAAGCCGGGTTGGGTCAAAGGCTGGCACTTCCACAGGAAACAATGGGACCATTTATGTATGATTAAAGGTAAGGCGCGGGTTGTGCTATTTGATAATCGCCGCGACTCTAAAACATTTGGAGAAATTGGGGAATATGAGATGGGAGAAGATAATTTGATGATTCTGAAAGTTCCTCCACTTGTCGTTCATGGATTCGAATGTCTCGGTGAAGAAGTTTGCTGGCTTCTAAATGTTCCGGACCAAGCATACAATCGAGAGAATCCAGATGAATACAGAATCCCCTTGGAGGACCCTTCCATCCCTTATAAACGATGGAAGGACAGAAAAGGTTGGTAATAAGATATGCGCCTTCTGGTGACCGGAGGAGCGGGTTTCATAGGGTCTAACTTCATTAGACACATTATGAAGAAGTACCCCGAATGCAGGGTTATAAATTTAGATAAACTTACATACGCAGGCAATCTAGACAGTCTGAAGAACATAGAGAATAGTCCCAACTATACCTTCGTTAAAGGGGATATTTGTGATAGAAAGATTGTGGATGGTCTGGCAAAAGATGTTGATGCAATAATAAACTTTGCAGCTCAAACCCATGTGGATAGGTCAATAATCGACGCTTCAGATTTCATTCGCACTAACATAGATGGGACTTATAATCTCTTGGAAGCAACTAAGAGATACAATGTTTCTCGTTTTGTTCAAATCTCAACTGATGAGGTTTATGGTTCAACTGGGGAGGGCTCATTTAGAGAGACGAGCCCATTGAGTCCAAGTAGTCCATATGCTGCTTCCAAAGCTGCAGCCGACATGCTTGTTCATTCATACCGGGTGACCTTCAATTTGCCAGTCATTATTGCTCGTAGCTCCAACAACTTTGGTCCGTATCAGTATCCTGAAAAGATAATCCCGCTCTTTATAACAAATGCTCTTGAAGATAAACAAGTTCCGCTTTATGGAGATGGAATGAATGTAAGAGATTGGCTCTATGTTATCGACAATTGTCAGGGGATTGACTTGATCTTACATAAAGGAAGAGAAGGGGAGATATACAATATTGGCGGTGGTAACGAATTAAGAAATATTGACCTGACCAGAATGGTTCTAAAGATATTGGGAAAACCGGAAAGTCTAATTCAACCAGTAAAAGATAGACCGGGTCACGACAGAAGATATTCCATCGATTCCTCAAAAATTGAAAGGGAACTCGGGTGGACCCCGCGCTTCAACTTTGAGAGGGCTCTCAGAGAGACAGTGAAATGGTATGTGGACAACCAGTGGTGGTGGAAGAAATTAAAGGACAAGGAATAAGAGCGGAGTCAGTGTGCGCATTCTTATTACAGGTGCTTGTGGAATGCTCGGAAGAGATTTAATCGAGATTCTTTCCGAGAGTCACGAATTATATCTTTTGGATGTCAAGACATTTCCAGTAGCCTTGAGTTCTCAGTTCCCAACCCTTATCCTCGACATTACTGACAGCGCGAAAACCTATGAAGAAGTCACAAAAATGAACCCAGATATAGTCATCCATACTGCCGCCTATACTGATGTAGATGAATGCGAAACGAAAAAGGATTTAGCGTTTAGAGTCAATGCGTTGGGGACGCGCAACATTGCCCTTGCCTGCCAGAGATTTGATACGGAACTATTATATATCAGCACAGATTATGTTTTTGATGGCGACAAGAGCGAGCCATATGTGGAATTTGATAGACCAAACCCTCAGTCCATTTATGCCCAATCGAAGTACTGGGGTGAGTTGTATATTGATTCTCTTTTGAATAGATTCTATATAGTTAGGACTTCCTGGCTTTTTGGAAAAAACGGAGAAAATTTTGTAACTACAATTTTGAATCTCGCAAAAGAGAAAAGGGAAATAGAAGTTGTAAGCGACCAAACAGGGTCACCCACCTATACAAAAGACCTCGCTTGGGCCATTGCCCAACTTATTGGTGCGGACCATAAGGGTTCCAGGCTTAGACCGAACCTGTATGGAATCTGGCATATAACAAATAACGGACAGTGTTCCTGGTATGAATTTGCAAGAGAGATTCTACAGAATATGAGTGTCTCTTTGAGGCCTATTACTTCCGACAGAATAGACAGGCCAGCAAGACGCCCTAAATTTTCGGTTCTGGATAACTATATATGGAAACTTCAGGGATGGGAACCGCTAAGGCACTGGAGGGAAGCCTTAAAAGATTATCTGAAAGAGATTAGTTAGGGCAATAGAAACGCATAGGAGCAACCCTCGTGGTCGCCCAATCACACGCATCCTCCATATTTCTGGGACAGGAGAAAAATAGGATGGTTAAATTGTCCAAAAAGAAAAAGATTAAAGAGACGAAGAAAGGCAAGAGTGTCAGCATAATTGGGACTGGCCATGTCGGGCTGGTTACTGGAGCTTGCCTCGCAGAGTTAGGAAATAGAGTAATCTGCGTGGATAACAATGAGGAGAAGATAGCCGCTTTGAAGAGAGGAGAGATGCCTATTTACGAGCCCGGTCTTGAAAAACTTGTAAACAAGAATGTTCGAGCCGGCAGGCTTTCTTTTAGTAATAGCATCAAGGAAGGAGTCCGAAATTCAGAAGTCATATTTATTGCGGTTCACACTCCGCCGAAGCCAGATGGAGAAGCAGACCTCTGTTATGTTGAGTCTGTCTCTAGGGAAGTAGCTCAGACAATGGATGAATACAAGGTGATAGTTGAGAAAAGCACGGTACCAGTGGAAACAGGAAAGTGGATTTCCCGTACGGTAAAGTTGAATAATAAGAGTATTAACTTTGACATCGTTTCTAACCCAGAATTTCTACGAGAAGGCTCTGCAGTTTATGACTTTATGCATCCTGACCGTATTGTCCTGGGAGTTGGCTCCAAAAAAGCAGAAACGATTATGAGAGAACTGTACAAGCCACTTAATGCCCCAATTATCGTTACAGATATTGAGAGCGCAGAGATAATAAAACACGCCTCAAATTCATTCCTGGCATTGAAGGTTTCCTATATAAACTCTATTGCCAATATATGTGAGAGGGCAGGTGCTGATATAAAGAAAGTTGCCGAAGGGATAGGTTGCGATAAAAGAATTGGACGCGATTTCCTTGACGCCGGGGTCGGTTTTGGTGGGGCCTGTCTACCTAAAGATTTACGGGCATTTGTAGGGATTACACAGAAATTAGGTTATGACTTTGAGCTCCTCAGGGTTGTGGAGAAGATAAACCACCAGCAGAGGGAGTTTTTGGTGAATAAAGTCAGGGATGCCCTTTGGAATATAAAGGATAAGACAATCGGGATTTTGGGACTTGCTTTTAAACCAAATACCGACGACATGCGAAATGCTCCTTCAATTCATATAATTCAAATGCTCCAGAGAGAAGAGGCAAAAATCAAGGCCTACGACCCGGTGGCAATTCCAGTTGCCAGAGGAATCCTGAAGGAAGTTACCTATTGCAAAGACCCATATGACACTGCAAATGGATGTGACGCCCTCGTAATTCTCACTGAATGGGAAGAGTTTAGGAAACTCAAGCTTAATAGAATTAAGAAGTTAATGAGAGCTCCAATTCTAATTGATGGAAGGAACATCTTTGAGCCTGAAAAGATGAAACGGCTGGGCTTTATCTATAAAAGTATTGGTCGTTAACGCTGTATTGTAGGGCTTTATGCCCGTAGTTTGGAATTTGTGAAAAATAGGCGCTCTCCCTATTTACATTTACTAATCCCTCTCCCCTTTTGGGAATAACCCTTCTTGTTCCTCTCCCATATGGGGAGAGGGGTAGGAGGCAAGATGAGGATAGTAGTAACAGGTGGGGCCGGCTTTTTAGGCTCGCACTTATGCGATTTCTTAATAAATGAGGGGCATAGCGTAATTTGTATTGATGATTTGATAACCGGAACTACCGATAATATTGCTCATCTTATCGGAAATGACAACTTCAAGTTCATTCACCACGATGTAACAAATTATATCTTTATTGAAGGGAAAATAGATGCAATACTCCATTTTGCTTCTCCTTCCAGTCCAATTGACTATCAGGAACTTCCCATCCAGACATTGAAGGTAGGCTCTTTAGGCACACACAAAGCTCTCGGACTGGCAAAAGAGAAGAAGGCAAGATTTCTGTTAGCCTCTTCATCAGAGGTCTATGGAGACCCTCTTGTTCGCCCTCAGCGGGAAGATTACTGGGGCAATGTTAATCCCGTCGGGCCTCGCGGCGTGTATGATGAGGCTAAGCGTTTTGCTGAAGCAATGACTATGGCGTATCACTACTATCATAAGATAGATACGAAGATCGTCAGAATCTTCAATACCTATGGTCCCAGGATGAGAAAATCTGACGGCCGTGTCGTTCCCACATTTATTAATCAGGCTTTGGAAGGAAAGCCTCTTACCGTATTTGGTGATGGCACGCAGACCAGGAGTTTCTGTTACGTTTCGGATATGGTGGAAGGTATTCATAGACTTCTCCTTGCCGATATCAATGAGCCTATTAACTTGGGAAATCCTCAAGAAATGACCGTCAAAGATTTTGCCAAGCTTATTTTAAGGCTAACCAATAGTAAAAGTGAAATAGTTTATAAAGCTCTTCCCATAGACGACCCCAAAATCAGGCAGCCAGATATAACGAAGGCAAAAGAACTCTTAGGCTGGTCTCCTAAAGTTCCTTTGGAAAAAGGTCTCCAGAAAACTATAGAATATTTCCAAAAGAAATTGTAGGGGTTCAATTCATTGAACCCGCTAATTATTCTTAATGAAATCAATAATAATAATCCCCACCTATAATGAAAAGGAAAACATCGAAAAACTGATAGAAGAAATACGAAGATTAAATAAAGGCTTCCATATCCTAATCATAGACGATAATTCCTCTGATGGCACAGGCAAAATAGCCGACAGACTCGCAACAAGATATTCTGAATTATCCGTAATCCATCGCCCGGCCAAACTCGGCCTGGGAACAGCTTACATTACTGGTTTCAAGTACGCTCTTGAGAATAATTACGACCCTGTGTTAACAATGGATGCCGACTTCTCGCACCAGCCGAAATATCTGGGTGACTTACTGGAACACGCAAGAGAGTACGACCTTGTAATTGGCTCCCGATATGTGAAGCATGGTAAGATTCAGAATTGGCCGCTCCATAGGCTCATTCTAAGTCGGGGAGCCAATTTTTATGTCAGGATGGTAACTCGGCTCCCGGTTTTCGATTCCACGGGGGGATTTAACTGTTATCGAAGAGAAGCCCTGGAGAAGATAAACCTGGGCTCTATTGTTTCGGATGGATATGCATTTCAAATAGAAATCAAGTATAGATTGTGGAAGAAGGGATTTTCCATAAAAGAGGTACCCATCAACTTTATTGACCGGGCGCGCGGGAGATCCAAAATTTCAAAAAGGATTATTTTCCAAGCCTTCCTTCTACCTTGGAAAGTTCGTCTAAATTCGTAAGAATGGTCGTTCTTGCCCTAAAATTATCTTGACAAAAAAACAAGAAGGAAATATAATGTTCAGAAAATGAACATTGGAGTCCTTAATGCTGAAAATAATAGAAGATTACGAATTAAAAATCATTGATGAAATTGGAAAAAACCTGAATACGACTCAGAGAAGAATATCCCGGAAGATTGGATTATCCCTGGGAATGACCAACATCGTTATGAAAAGGTTGATTGCAAAAGGTCATGTCAAGGTAAAGGGATTAAATCGAAGAAATGTCCAGTACATTCTTACCCCTCGAGGATTTGCCGAAAAGCTAAAAAAGACCCATCGATATTTATTAAAGACCGTGGAGACTTTAAAAACAGTAAAAGAGAAAATTCAAGATACAGTTTTAGAATACTACGAAAAAGGGGAGAAGAACTTTACCATTCTTGGCAACGGGGAACTCGCTGATATAGTTGAGATGTCCTTAAGGGATATGGGAAAGAGAGACCTCCGATATTGGAGGGCAAGAACCCTGGCAGAAGTTAATAGTAAACAATCAATTATTCTATTAGCCGACAGAAATACCCAGAAGAGAAATAACCGCTATCTCAATATCTTAGAAGCAATTTCGGGAAGAATTGGTCTCTGACACCAAAGCCAGGGATCCGTTTGTAGGCACAAATTTAATTTGTGCAATTAAATTCTCTTTTAGGCACGGACTAAATTTGTGTATCTAATCTGCCGAAAATGGTAACCGCAGGCAGCCCAGCAAATTTTACCTTGAAGAAGTTTTAAGTGAACGAAGTAAAAGGCAAGATTACGGGTGATATAAGACATTTTGGTAACAAATAGTATCAATTAAAAACTCTTTTTGAGAAAGAGTTATTTTTGAGGGGAAAAAATGTTTAATGTAAAGATTTATGGTGCTGGTTCAATTGGAAATCATCTTGCTTATGCCTGTCGTAGTAAAGGATGGAATGTTTTAATTTGTGATGTTGATCCTAAGGCCTTGGAGAGGACAAAGACACATATTTATCCTGCAAGATATGGATCTTGGGATGAGAAAATTCGGTTATCAACGATAAATGAACTTAAGCCTGAAAAATTTGATTTAGTTATTATTGGGACTCCACCTGATACGCATTTAAAACTGGCTTTAGACATTTTGAAAAATGAATCCCCGAAAGTTATGCTTATTGAGAAACCATTATGTAAACCAAACCTGGAATACTGTAAGGAATTATTGGTTCTTGCAAGCTCTTCTATGACTTCTGTTCTAGTTGGTTATAATCATATTTTAACACAAAATACGATTAAATCAAGGGATGTTTTACAAAGCCAAATGTTAGGGAATGCCTTGGCGATAAATGTCAGATGGCTTGAACATTGGGGAGGTATTTTTCGGGCTCATTCATGGTTAAATGGTCCTCAGGATACTTATCTTGGTTTTGCAGAGCGAGGAGGTGGAGCTTGCAATGAACATTCTCATGCAATTAATATATGGCAATATTTTTCTTGCATTCTTGGTAAAGGTAGAATAGTTGAGGTGTCCGGAATGATGGATATAGTTGATGATGGCAGGGTGAAATACGATCGTGTTTGTCAGATTAATGTAAAAACTGAAAAAGGGCTTATAGGTTCAATAATTCAAGATGTGATAACAGAACCGGCAATTAAAACGCTACGCATTCAGGCCGATAGAGGATTTTTAGAATGGTATGCAAATTATGATAATGGACAAGATGCTGTTTTTTACACTGATGACAAAAATAGATTGCAAAAAGAAATTATTTTTAAAACACGCCCGGATGATTTTAAAGGAGAAATTAAACATATTGGTGATATCCTTGAAGGGAAAAATATAGATTCTCCTATCTCGTTTGAACATGGGTTAGAAACAATGATGGTTATATCAGCTGCATATAAATCACACCAGCTTAAAAGGACTGTGGAAATTAATTATGAAAAAGGGTATACATTAGATGCGATTGAATAAGACAAATATTAGGTCATTAAAGTGTAATGTTTCAGGGCTTATGAAGTAACAAAACCTTTAGAAAATGTGCAGACTTGGGGCTTGAGAGTTTGAGATAATAAGAATACAATAGGTACTAATGGGAAAGAACAAGCTTATAGCCCAGGAAAGGCTACAGCTGGTCTTTAGAGAAAGCCTCAAGGCTGATGTTAAAGCCTCAGAAATCTGCAGAAGGCACGATGGTTTGGCCTTTAGAATGGCCCAAGAGAGGCGTAAATTAGAGAATAAAATTGGCTCAAACTCAAAAGAGGCCACGGCCCAGGTCCACACAAATAATGTTGATTTTTTACTTG
>Ga0315309_1000569_pt1 | contig 22495 bp, 21 predicted proteins | sample TDP4_MG_FD_203080 | JGI IMG/M metagenome (GOLD analysis project Ga0315309, IMG submission 203080) | Freshwater sediment microbial communities from Lake Towuti, South Sulawesi, Indonesia - TDP4 | ecosystem: Environmental > Aquatic > Freshwater > Lake > Sediment | place: Indonesia: South Sulawesi...
TTGAGGATTAAAAGGAACACCATCATTAAAGCAAAGAGTATTGTGGCAGCTCCGAAGATGTACATCATGATTGTGACATTATTATTAATCATCTGAAGCTGTTGTAATCGTTCCTGTGATTGCTCAAATTGTTGTTTGTAAGGTGATTCTATGTAGAGAAGCGGTTGATAAGTCGGATGGTCTGACATGAACCATCTTTCAGATGCAGTGTTCCATAGCTCGGTTTTGGCTTTCACATAAAGCTTTGTGTACCCAGATGCGATATTTGTTGGTAGACTAAATGGAACGTAAAACGTGCTTGATTGTCCCACTTGAATTTCGACGGGCAAAGTCGCGTTAGTGAAGAATGTTTGTACGTACATCGTTTTGTCCGTATAGAAGTAATCTATAGTAGCAGTGATTTCGGTGACTCGTATTTTGTTATCTTTATCATTGTATACCGTAACTCTAATGAAACCTGTTTCGCCTTGATGATACACGTCTTTATCAAGGGTGCATACAGTGATTGTTGCAGCTTGCACAACAATAGGAATGAGGATCAAAGAGAGAATTGAAAGCAATATTATTGAGAGTCTTGTTTTTTGCATTTTTACATATATCTCCTTATGCATACTTATGCTATCCTCGTTTAGTTATTAGAGTAAAAAAAGTTATGAATTCCGACTCCGAATTTGTGATATATCTAAGAAAAACTGCTTAGGAACAAGCTTAAGTGGAAGCGAGTGAGTTTAAATTTTCGGTTCGCATACGAATTTACGTGTAACTTTTACGCGACTCAATAGCTCAGGAAGATACAGATTTAGCTATTCTTTTTCAACCAATTTGGATAGGAAATACCCACTTGTTTCTGTTTTTGTGCCTGTTTCTTTTGTTATCGTGGAAGTTTCTGTTTCCTTCAATCTTTTTTCCAGTTCCGTAATTCTGGATTGTAACTTTTCTATGGCTTCGGTTTTAACGTTTAGATGTTCTTCTAATTCTTGAATGGCCAGTTTTTCTTCAAGCAACTTTGTTCTCTCTTGTAAACTCTTTTCTTTTTCCTCTACTGAGTGCAACTGAAATTCTAATTCTGCCTTTTTCTTTTGCAAATCTACAAGTTCATGCCATACGCTCAAGCTATCTTCACCCAGTATGAATAGATTATTAATAAAATAATTAGGTTATGAAGACAGAATCTGTATTAAAAAACAAGTTTCTTGTTTATTTTCAACAGAAAGCTTGTCTAAATGTTGCTTGTATTTTTTGCTCAAAAATGTGGGTCAGATAGGTTTAAACACGCGTTTAAATTGCTCACTTCACAAGCGTTCTATTAACAAAAAATGTTAACGGCATGTAGGGAGAGTTCTAAGGTATCCCAGCTACTAACATTTGGGGGTCAGGTAAATGTTCAAATTCTCGCTTTTCATGAGAGCAATTATAAACCACTAAACTCTTCTAAAATCCTTCTGTAACGAGAATGATTTGCAAGGTGTCTCTATCTATGAAGACATTCACTGTGTGGATAATCATGCTCTTTGGGTCATACCAATGGACAACCCAGCAATAATGATTATTACCGTCTATTGGCGATGAACCTACACTTCCCGAGAGTTCTTTTTTCTCCCAATTGTCATAAACAGTATATTCCATGCCATCTGCTGTCAAATATGATTTCCTAATACTATATGTAGCGTTAGGATGTTGATTCAGGTAATTTTGAACTATTGAACTTTGCTTGGAGATTTCTGCTAAGCTATTTCTTTGTGTGTAAGAATAATAAGAATAACCAATCACTGCGGCAACGCTTACAATCACAACTAAAATTATAACCGAGTTTTTCGAAACCAACTTTATCTCCAATTTTTACATAAAAATCCCACAACTTTATAATTCTACAGATTAGAACGGAAGGAATCGTATATGAAAAACCAAAACCCTCAAACAGAAAATGTCTAATCGATATTCTATAACTTTCTCTTGCACTTTGGCTAAGTCGATTCCAGCTGTTCCGAGGACAAATTGAGGAAAGCCGGTGAGTTTGTCACCTTCATAAGAGGGAAACAACACTATGTATAGATGTTTAATCCGTCCGCCACGAATAAAAACGCACACAAAATCTGGCTTCGCACACGCTAAAAATGGGGGTCAAATAGGTTTAAATTTTCGTTTAAATTGCTAGCAAATTGGTTTTTTGCAAAATATCACGTGTTCGATTGGATACTCTAAACCATGTTTCTTAAGCTCATTCACGTGCATTTTGATGAATGCAGGGTCAGTATGCCATTTCTGTAACTGTTCAATTGCCTCTTTAAAAGAAAACCTGACATCTGTCTCGAAATATTTTACTATGAAATCCTTGAAGCCTAATTCATGCATTAAAGTGATTACTTCGTCAGAAAACGGTGAAAACCATTCAGGTTTAGGTTTTGAAGTTTCTAGCGAGTGTAAATTTGCTTCGATAACTAACCTTTGAGCAACATTCTTCGGAACTGGATTAAGCTCTCCATGCACCATCTGTCCATTTGGCTTCAAAATTGTGTAAAACTCCTTAAGAGCCTTTTTCAGTCCTCCTCTATCAAGTTCGCAGAGAAGTTCATTTGAAATTATCACATCGACGCTATCATTTTTTAAATTCGTAATTTTCCTGACATCACCCTTAGCAGTTACGATAAATTCTTCAAGTTTTTCTTTCGTCACATTCTGTTTCAAGACATCCAGATCACCCTTGTAAGAACCAGCAGAAAGGTCGAAAGCAACAATCTTGAAATTTTCAATAATTTCTTTGAGCTTCTTGGCAAATGGAATAGTTAACTGTCCACGTCCGCACCCTGCCTCAAAAATAACGAAACCTTCATGGAGATCAAGGTTATCTATCAAAAAACCAGCTAACCTTCTATACATTAGACCAATTGAAGAATTCAACCTAATCTACCCTACTTCCAAGCTGTTTAGTATCTTTAAGAATAGAATATGAACGTTTCCCAACGTTTCGCTTCTTATAGGATAAGAATCCGCGAAATCGGTTTATTTAGCAAAAAAGAGTAAAAGGGATCAAATAGATTTAAATCCTCGTTGATTCCCCAGGTTGAGGCCATCGTGAATTAGCGAGTTCAAATCTCTTCCCCCCGCATTGCGTTCAAAAATCTCAATTTTACCGTTTTTCCTACGTTGGTCTGAAGTTGGAAGTCTATTTGCAATGATTGGCTTGCGTACAAATTACATCAACCTCAAAGTTTATATGTCGACCAAAAATTCAACGAAACTAAAAAGGAGTGCAAACAGATTGAAGAAAAAATATGAGTATGTGTCTTGTTGTGGCAGATACTATTGTCCTTTATGTGATTACTTCAGAGGGGGAAAAGTCCAGATGGCAAGAAATCTACTTTATTATGTTGAAAGATCTGGTTCACTGAGGCCTATCGCAGAGAGTCAGAACGTCGGCAACTACGATGAATTTGTAAAAGTTCTGAAATGGTTGGCTTCTCAAGGCAAACCTTGCAAAGGTTGCCGTTTCGGAGGAGGTTGGTCTTGGTGGCCAGATTGCCCAGTTCGCGATTGTGTAATCCAAAAAAGGTTAGACTTTTGCTATCAATGTTCAGATTTTCCTTGCAACAAGCTAAAAGAGGAACCATTCGTAGAACACAGGAAAGCAATCGTTGAAGCTAATAACCAGATAAAAAGCCTTGGCATTGAAAAGTATGCGGAGCAGCTTATAGACAAATTTCGCCAAGCAGTTGCTGCTCAACCTTTTAAGCAAAAGCGCGCGCTAAAGCCGAAAATCTAGACCCCTTCTCTTCCCACTGCTTCGGCAAACCTTAGAGAGAAATAGCCGCCTCCAGCTCCAATATCGGCAACATTTTGTCTTGGTTGTAGCGTCAAGGCTTTTAAAATCTGATCGGCTTGTTTTTCGGATCAGAGGCCTTTCGATCAAACATTTTTGCTTGAAAGTTCATTATTCTACTTTCCTAGTACTTCACTCTTTTCTCCAACAGAATCTTGAATAAGCGATCAAACCTGCAATAAAGAGTAGCAGCGATATTATTATCGTGAGAGTTGTTTGAGCAGCACTTAATGGATTGTAACCCGCATAATATTCTCCCACCAGAAGATAAGCAATCGAAGAGTTAGCCGAAGAAATCGGATAAATCTTGGCAAACTCTTGAAGTAACCATGGAAGGGATGAATAAGGTGCCATCACACCTGATATGGCTGCGGTCACTACGGCCATCCCTACCCCACTCATGATAGCTCCATGGACATGTTTTATGAAAGTGCCAAGAAGCATCCCTATTCCGGCCGATGCTAAAGAGATGAGGAGAAGAAAGCCGATGGATTGCCAAATCCCAATTAGTGTATAGGAAAATCTTGCTCCACAAATATAGCCAACCAACATGACCAGGATTGCTGCCAACGAAGAAAAGGCTAACAATGCGAGTATCCTGCCGACAAGATCTCTCCATGGGTTTATGGGCATTGACATCAACTTTGAGAGTAGACCTCTTTCCCTATCCTGAGCTATGTTTCCAGGGAGATTAGCCATCCCGGCAGTCATCAGTGCAAATACACTCATTGAAATGGCGACTGCGCCTTTAATGTATGGTACTACCTCACTGGGAGCATTTCCTGTAAATGAGAAACTGCCTATGAGAACCCACAGAATGGGCCAAGCTATAGTCCAGAAGAGTATAGTTTTTTGCCTTAGAAATTCTTTAATAGTCTTTCCCAATGTGGCTGTCATTTGACCCAACTAGCTTACCTCCCTGACCATTTTTTCGGTCAGTTGAAAAAAGACATCTTCAAGTGAAGGCTTTTCCGTTTCAACCTTTGTTGTCTTACACCCAATTGCGTCGAGGAATCTTACTATTTCGGGTATTGACTCTTCAGCATCCTTGCAGTACACTCTGTATCCCACATCGGTTTCTAATACTCTCTGCTTTTCGCTAAACTTGCTTAGTACGTTGGCGACTTTATCGCTTTTTATAGTAGTTTCTATATCTATCACGTCCTTGAGACCGCTGGCTTTTTTGAGCTTTTCTGGCTCGTCTTCTGCTATGATTTCGCCTTTGTCTATTAGGCCGACTCTTGAAGCCAACTCTGCATCTGCACCGATGTGAGTGATTAGTAGTATGGTCGTCTTCTTTCCTCTTAGCTCTTCGATTAGGCCAAGAAACTTCCTTCTGGCTGATGGGTCTAATCCTGTAGTTGGCTCATCCAAGATCAAGATTTTTATCCTAGGAAACAGTGCGGTTGCAGCTTCTAACCTTTTTCTCATACCACCTGAATAATTGGAAACTTTCTTATTAGCGTCTTCAGACAACCCGATCTTACTCAATAAGTCATCAACTATTCTTTCCGCCTTGTTTTTCGAATAACCTAGGAGACCAGCGAAGTACATCAAGTTCTCTTTGCCAGTAAGTATTGGAGATGAGAAATTCTCCTGAGGGATATATCCTATTAGCTCCTTTGCTTTCTCAGGTTTTCTCCCATGGATTTCTACTTTTCCGCTAGTGGGCGATCTTACGGAAGCGATTATTGAAGCAAGCGTTGTTTTTCCGGATCCATTAGGTCCCATAAGAGCGTAGAACTCTCCTTCTTCTATCTTCAAATTCACTCCATTCAGGACTTTGTTGTCCCCATATTTCTTAGTCAAATCTTCTACACTTATAGCATCCATGTAGATTCTTCCACCCAGTTTTTCTGAGGGATTACTTTTGCCGCGTTTTTATATATAAAGTGTAATCTAGAAGTACTTTCATTATGATGTTATAATCTGCGAAGTGCATAGTTTCTATGGAAGAGAGATCATTTGCCATTTCTTTTCAAGTTCTGAGGCGAACCTATAGCCCCCCATCAAGGACTTTGGAGGCAACTTTGATTTAGTGGGTGACTAGAAACATGGAATCAGTTAGCAGCTTGCACCCAGCATTGATAACCGCTTAAACTGAGCTTTTCTTCACAAAATAAGGCAGAATTGAGGTTGGTGGGGTCGCTTAGGTTAAAAACCACGTTTGAACCCTCGTGCACACGCAGACTTAATGGGTAGCAATGTACTAACCGTGAGAGTTAAACCCGTTTGGATCCAGCGACGAGCGTGCGCTTTTGCAGAAATAAGCTCATCTTGAGCATTTTTTCATAATCACGGGCAATGTGGAAAAGTTACAGCTGAAACATGAATCGATTCCACGTGAGTCCTCACCGCAGAGAACTAGCCCTGGAAAGCAAGCGTTTTTAACATCAACCGTCTTATCAGTCATTGGAACAATCATGTTCAAACGCGTGAAATTGCTTGCTACAGTTTCTAGGGCGGAGTTTCTACTACCAAATCTAGGTTCCCTTATTATGGGGCTTGCTTGGGGTGCCAATCCGCCTTTAGGCTTTATCAATGGAACAATCTTGGTTGTTCTCTCCTTTTCAATAATAAATCTTAGCTCTGCTATAGGAGCGCAAATAAACACTCTTTCAGACTATGCACTGGACCTGAAAGACGCCCGCAAGAGACAACTGGTTCAAGCGCTAGATTCTTTTGGGCAAAAGCAGCTGAAAACACTATTGATAATCGAACTCATTCTTACCTTAGTTCTAGTTTCTTTGTTTATGACGTTTCAAGGAAAACCCATCCTCCTCCTAATGTGGATAGTTGGAATTTTTTTGGGATATGCCTACTCTGCCCCTCCTATCAGATTGAAGTCAAGGTCTTGGGTGGCGCCAGTTTCTCTTATTTTTGTCTTAGCCGTCCTTCCAGTGCTATTTGCATACTACGCTTTCACCTTTGAAATTAGCCTCTTCTTCCTCCTCTCACTCATAGGGCTCGCCTTGACTGTGTACGCCGTAATAATACCTACGGAGATCCGAGACTACTTCGGAGATAAAGCAATGAACATCGAAACCATGACAGTTCGCCTTGGACTTGTTAAGGCTCCATTGGTGGGCATTGTGTTGCTAACTGTGGGCGCCATACTCACAGGAACAGCCTTCTTTCTCGAGTGGGCTCATGGAGGACACTTATGGTTGAGCGTCTTCCTGCTCGCAATGTCAGTCGTTGTCCTATTTGTTCTAGGAAAATTCAAGAAACTCTACTCTCTTTCCAAAGAATATATGTCCTCAAAGGGCCAAACTCAAAATTTAGTAGCAGAGAATATTGTAAGCTTGTCTGCGCACAATCCGCAATGGATAATGCTGGTTACACAAGCATACAGCCTAATGTCGATTATACTGCTCATAAGCAAATTCCTGTTCTAACCTGTTTCGTAGCTTGTTTCGGCAAAAAAGACTGTTAGTGGGGTCGTTTAGGTCAAAGCCCCCCACGTTTGAACCTAGACTCAAGTGGAGGTGTCTCCCGCAACACCCCTTTTTCTGTTTCTTTGTGGATGGTTCAGCCAAGTGTCCAAATCAACAGTGGAAAATGACGGATGATGGGCTTCTTCCAATACCTAATTCTGAAAACCAAAGCCCAACGGTAGCAGTCCTTGACTTACATAGCCTGTAAAAACGATAGACAAATGTACTGCCGAGCTAGATACTCTTCAGAGTCATATGAACAGATTCATGGAAAAACTATCTCTTCAACTTGCAGAGCATTACTACGCCTCGATGGTTGTGTCAACTCGGCATTTGCCTGAGTTACAAGAAGACATTGAAGGGAGTTTAAAACAAGGCCTACTGGACGAAGATTTCTTCCAAGAACGCTTGGCTTGGTTCAAATTCAAGGTTCCTGAAAGCCTGCCTGAAGCTCAATCACTAATTGTGGTCGCTGTTCCCCGCCCGCAAAGCCAAGCAGTCTTCACTTGGAATGGAAGGTCGCAGGCACTGATACTCCCTCCGACCTATACAGCATACGACGAAACAACGAAGAAAGTGCAAGTTCTTCTGGCAGAAATTTTGGAGCGCGAAGGATACAAAGTGGCAAGCACTGCACTACCTTTGAAGCTTCTCTCGGTGCGAAGCGGATTTGCCGAGTATGGAAGAAACAACATTTCCTACGTGTCTGGAATGGGGAGTTTTCTCCAGCTAGTGGCCGCATATTCCGACATGCCATGCGAAAAAGACCAGTGGCGAGAAGCAAAAATGATGAAAAGCTGCCAAGAATGTCAGCTCTGCCGCCAAGCTTGTCCGACTGGCGCAATACCTTCTGACCGATTTCTACTTCGCGCCGAAAGATGCATTGTGTATCATAACGAGAGGAAAGGCGATATCCCATTTCCCGAATGGATGGACCCAGCTTGGCACAACTGCGTGGTCGGTTGTCTTCATTGTCAGCGAGTCTGCCCACACAACAGAAGTTTTCTTCAATGGATCGGCGAAAGAGAAGAGTTCACAGAAAAAGAGACGGAGCTTCTCCTCGAAGGAGCATCTCGTGATCGATTGAGCACTGAAACGCTAAGGAAACTTAAAAACCTCAGCCTCATTGATTACTTAGACAAGCTTCCTCGAAACCTTGGCGTATTCTTCAGGAAAGATGTCCGTTAAGGGCTAACGCACTCCTTTCTCATATATTCTTTCGGCTCAATCATAGGTTTCCGGATTAACACGTAAATTTAAATGTTCAAAAATGGCTTATTTTCGCAAAAAAGGCAGAATTGGGTTTAGTGGGGTTATATGGGTTAGAGCCCACGTTTGAACCCACGTAGAGAACAAGTCAAACCTGTGACCTTAGGATAACATGGGTGCAAACCCTATTCTTCACCAGTTTAAGCCCAGAATCTGAGAACAGTGTTTGTAATCTCGGTTGCAGGCTCTCTTTATCCGAAAGATGCTCTTCGTAAAAACATAAATAGTGAGGAAAGGACAGTGGATACTGAAATGGTAGAGGAGTATCAAAATATGCAACAAGATTTCGTTCGGATGACAGATAAGACACAGAAGCCTTCTGAAGAAGAAATAGCAAGTTTCATTGGAGGGCTGGCAAAGGAAGCTTGGCAAGAGACCAAAAGATTCGTCGAAGACAGCTATGGTCTTGAACCAGAAACAATATTCTACGGAGAGAAGTACGGCTGGACAATCCGCTACCGCAAAAGCGGCAAGACATTGTGCTCGCTTTTCCCTGAAAAAGGCGGATTCACAGTTCTGATAGTTCTTGGCAGAAAAGAATCCGATCAGTTTGTTTCAATGCGAGATGAACTGAGTTCTAAGATCCAGAAGCTTTTCGAGAATGCAAAACAATATCACGATGGTCGTTGGTTATGGATTAGATTGTTAACGAGAAGCGATATCGATGACATAAAGAAACTTCTGTTGATGAAAAGAAAACCAAAGAAAACAAAATCCTGAAACAAGAGGTTATCTGTGGTGCGATGGAAGATAAAACGTATTTTCAATTATACAGATGAGAGAGCATGGGGAAATGGCTATTGCAATGGTGGTTTCCATGACAAATTACCTTCAGGCAGAGTCTATTTTCAAGAATACTTTAAGCATTGGATAGGTCTTTTTGATTCTGCTGACAAATTTCTATGGACAGCAGGTTTGATTAATCCAGGTGTGAGCAAGACGCATATCCCCATTGATCTAAAAAATCCTCATTACATAACAACGTCTCCTGATGATGGAGCGACTCTGGTTTCAAGCGGTGGCACTAATAAGATCTTTAGGATCTTTCCAGAGAAAAAGTCTGCGAAACTCTTCATAGACACTGGAAAGATAGGATTAAAAGATATCGGAAATTGTGAGTATGATCTGGATGGAAACATCTGGGTCAATGAAGTTTCAGGTTGTAGAGTGTGGCAATTTGATTCAAAGGGTAATAAGAAGCGAGTTTTAGGACGGGGCACTCCTGGATTTCAGAGAAAGCCTACTTCATTTGATAAAGCTCGTTTCAACTGGATTTACGATCTAAGACTTGGACCGGATGGAAATATCTATGTTCTGGACAGTAAGAACTTCGCCTTACGAATGATTAGTCTGCAGGATGAGAAGGTTACCTTAGTGGTGGGAACTGGAAAGCCAGGCTACAGTGGAGACGACGGCGATGCACTCAAGGCTACCTTAGGTTCAGATCCAAGTCAACATTTTGATGGACCTTATTCTCTCTCCCTAGATGAAGATGGAAACATCTACATTGGCGATACCCAGAATCATGTGCTCCGTATGGTTGAAAAAAAGACAAATATCATATCAACAATAGCTGGAAATCACAAAATCAAGCCACATGTAAGAAACGACCCTCGGGAAAAAGACCCATTAAAGCTCAATTTACCAAAGATAAGCAGCCTAGATTACTTCAACAACTGTCTCTACGTACCCGAAATGGATGGAGACATGATTATACTGGAAAAAATGAAATAACTGGAAAATCTTCTGAGCTAGGAGACACCTTGTATAGAGTGGAAAAAATGATGCCCTAATTGTCTTATATGGAAGTTATTTCCAACGTGTTGAAGATCCAAATCCCGAGAAGCTAAACCAAAGTCTAAACCTAACTTCTGCACCACTCTAAGATTCAAACCTAAGCGCGAAATTGCCGAATATCTATTAGACATTTGCAAAAGAATCTTAATTAATCGAGCTTGATTTCAATAAATATTCGCAAAAAATGCTTGTTTCTCGAAAAGAAGCTTAGTGGGGTCATATAGGTTAGAACCCACGTTTGAACCCTCACCTCTGTGTGTACATCTGCAAAAATGTTACTCTCAAGGTAAAAGTTCAAAACTCTCCCGAACTACCATGTCAAACCGTAGCCAGACAGGATTCAAATTATCGGTATTTCTTCTTTCAATCTGCGAAATATTTTAAGTCCATATTCTGAATATAAGAAACAACTGAAATAGTAATACGCTGAGGCTCCGTGAGATATTATGAAAAGAACAGGTTTTTCAGAAAGGACTGATGGAGTTGCCTTTTGGATTATGATGCTACTCAGTTTTGTATTTCTAACATATTACGCAATTACGCAAACTGTCGATTGGCTTCTAGTTTTTGTTATGGTAATAGCTTCAATGATTTTCAGATTCGTATGGACTGTATTTGGATGGCACAAACAGCCACATATCTCTTAAAATTGGGCGTGGGAGAGACATCCGGAATCAAGCGTTCGCCTTCAAGCAGGCGTAGCTCAGACACATTGCCACCTTAATGAACAATACTGGCTAAATCAGTATAAAGCTAACGCTTCATTACGTATTCGCACGAGTCGGTACGTATACAAATCATTTTTCTCTTAACTATGGGTGTTATTCTGATCATGACTGATTTGGTTCTCTAAACGTGCGCGCATCCTTTCAGGTGAATCTTTGTTGCATACTCATTTGTTACACGAAGAATCTCTCTGAAAACGAGGTTCCTTTCATTGTATTTTGGCAATGCCTCAGCCAGTTTGCACCATTCTTTGAACCTATGATTGTCAAGAAATCTCTTCTTGAATTCCGCCATTATTGGATCTATAAGGACATCTTTTTGAGCCCAAGGGTTGTCATATTCCCCTTTGGCCATAGAAGGTGTCCCCCACACAGGTTTGAAATCATTCATCAGCATACCACCGATGGTTACACGATCTCCAAATCTTTCCAAAAGTCGAATATAGAGACTGTTCTCTGCAAGGAACTCATCGATTGTTATAAACGGGTCTATCGCAATTCTCGAGATCATAATTGTACATTCACAACTCTCCAATATTTTCTCGATGTGGTCGAATATATTGTCAACGAAGTCCTTTGGAACATTCTTACCCAACCTTTTCAGCCTCTGATACAAAAAAGAGTCTATGGAAGTCTCGAAGTTTAGTTGAGTCATTGATCCTAGCTTTCTCCATACGTCTGGGGCCTTTCTGATGCTAGAAGCAAGAGTATGAAGGCAGACCTCCGGCGAGAATTTTTTCAATGGTATTGAGGCCTCAACAACTGTGCCAATGATTCTATTGGCTTTATCAGGAGAGGCTGTAAAATCTGGTCCGTCTGGCGTAATAATGGTCGCTTTCTTTTGGTATACCAAGTATTCAATAAGTCTAAGAGCATTTTGTGGCGACCTATATTCTATATTCTTCTGGTAGGCCCCACAACAGAAGATGCATTTTCCTCTACATCCTTTCTGAAGTCTTGGAGAGGCTACGTAGTCGTAGAACTCAAGCGAGTATGGTCTTTCGAAAGGTATATCATCTAATGACATTGGAGTGCTATATACAACAAAGGTCCCATCACTTCTTGTTACAACAGTATCTCTTGAGAGATCATTGGCATTAAGCTCGTGTAGGACCAGATCAAGAAGCGCTTTTTCACCTTCGCCCCTTATCATCCAATCAGGTCTGAAGAAGCTAAGAATTCTATCAGGCGTATAGGTTGGACCGGGACCTCCAAGTATTACTACGACCTTCCCTGAAAGGGCCTTTATAACATCGCTAAGGTATGACAGACAGGTCTTGTAATCATAAGTAGTAAAACCCACATGAGTGAACATTCCTTTCACAATCTTCTCGATAAGTTCCTGTTCAGACATCTGATAACTGTAGGCATCTATTATCTCTACCTCAATGCCATTTCGAGAAAGTAAGTTATACATGCCGAGCAGGTGTGTGGGTTCACTTTTATCTGGATAAGCTCTTAAAGACACTAGCTTTTCTGGAACATAGGGCTCAACAAGAGCAATTTTCATGAGTTGGCCTTCTTATTAAGATCTTTCGTGCTCTATTCCTTACGTTTCTGAGGAAATACCGTATTCGGCAGCCATACCTGATCTCTTCCACATCTCTCTTAAAATCCATTTGACCATCCCCTCCATATAAGGGCAAACTTGTGGATCTTTCTCCCAAATGGAACCACTAGAAATATAGCTGTTATAAGTACACCCACCACCGCAAAGTGAAATAAATGGGCAGCATCGACAGATGGGCATATTCAAAGGAAACCGTTTCGCCCATTCCTTGAAGTTGTCTAGTTCACAAGGGTCACACCTAGGATCAGCCACGTTACCTAAGTAATAAACGCGAGTTCCAACCAAGCTATGGCAAGGCCCAATGGCGCCGTCTGGTGCCACAACTAGTTGGTTACCTGTCGCACCACAGTCTTTGTAATGAAAACTTCCACTGTTGAAGTCATTCATACGTCTACATGCCAATCCCTCCACAATACCATAGGAATGTAGAATCTTGTATGCCTCCATGAGATTCTCGGTTATCTGAGATGTCTTTACGAACATTTCGTTGCCTTCCTTGGAGACTTGGTAAGGGATCTGAAATTCCACAGCCCGTGGTTCAAGCTCGTTAGCAAAGAACTCACAAATCTCAGGGAGATCAAACGCGTTGTGAGTTCCTAAGGCACATGATATGCCCATGCTGATGCCAGCAGCCTTATACTTCTTGTAGTTCTCGACGACCCTGTCGAATGTACCCGAGCCTTTTTTGGTCAGTCTGGCTACATCATGGTGCTGTTTTTTACCATCTATTGAGACACATACGCCAACATCGTTTTCTTTGAAGAGCTCCACAATTTGGGGATCATAAAGATAACCATTAGTTATCATGACTATCTCAACAGGATTTTCTTGGTTGGGATAGCTTATTGTTCTGATTTTCGGGATACAGTGCAGCATAACATCTTTGTTCAGCATTGGCTCACCGCCGTAGAACGTGACTCGCGCATTTTTCGGTCTCGTATGGCGCAGATGTCTTTCGAAAAAGTCTACCGCAATAGATCCTATATGCGGCTTCATATGTTGCTCGTAGACGCATGTCTTGTCTATATTTTTGATTATCACGCAATATTTGCAGGCGAAATTGCATTTGATAGTAGTTATGAGGTACATTGAGTTGAGTTCTACTTTTGGTTCTTTGAATCTCTCGCACAGCCACGTTTCCTCAAATCCTTCTTCAACCAAGATCTTACTTTCGGCGAGATAATTCACGATAGCTTCTTTGACAAGATGATAATTCCCTTTTCTTATATTTTCCCAATATTCATCATATATGAATGCAATTTTGTGACCAAAAGGACTATAGATACCTTTCCAGTTCTTGGCAATATCTATAACGTAGATTTGCTTGCTGAGTTTCATCATTATTGTACTCACTTGACGTTCCGAATGAACTAAGAAAAAAAGGGATATTGCTTCATCTGATTAGGTTTTCTGCTTCTCTGCTACACATAAAATACTTCACTGCAACAGACCTTTTTGTATTGATTAGCTCATCAGCTTCTCTGCTACACATGAAATACTTCACTGCTAGAATATCTTTTGGTAATTCTCCTCTAGCAACTAGATCTTCAGCTTCTCTACTGCACATGAAATATTTTACAGCTACAGCATCTTTGTAAGGGATTTCTCCTCGTGTTTTTCTAACTATGTTGCCCAGCTCTACAGTTTTTCCTTCTATAATCGCTTTCTCGGCTTCTCTGCTACACATAAAATACTTTATAGCCAAGATCTCTTTTGAAAGCTTAATTTTGTTTTTTCTTATATCAACAGGCATCTCTAAATACCCAAAAGTTAATCTAATATTCGACTTAGTATAAAAGAATTTCTCTCCCCCAAAATTCAACTAAGTTCAACATAGGAAGTTGAGTTGTGACTTAACGAAAGTACAGTATATAGTGCCATCATTTGGGGTTAATTAAACTGAAATCTCCGATCGATCTTGCTCTAATCTACATTAGAAAAAAAGGATTCCAGCAAAACAGTTGCCTGCAGATTGCCCAGATCTTGCTCAAAAATGTGGGGTCGCTGGGATTTGAACCCAGGATCGCCAGCGCCCCAGGCTGGTATCCTTGACCAAACTAGACGACGACCCCGCTGGAATAGGTGAGTATACTAGTTTTCAATACAGTTCACAATATTAAAGATTTAAAACTAGTTTTTGTTTTTGGTGAATTTGATTATTTGTGATCTTGTTTCTTATTAGTTTCTTTTTTGAGGAGACTCTTTGTTGATATTTCTCTAATTAATTGTTCTTTTCTTCCGCCTTCTATTTCTATCTCTGCGTTTGGATATTTCTGTTGAAGTTGTTTCTTAAGCATGTTTACATCGGTGTCTTTTCCAACTTTTGCTCGAACTTTCGTTCCTTTAGGCGTTTGTACAACGCTTATGGAGTACCCGCTTTCTGGAATTTCATTGAAGAAAGGTTCTCTTTCCGCGAATATGGAGTCTCCAAATAACTCGCCTATTATGCTTTTCCTGCGCTTTTTTTGGGAAGACATTTGCTTTTTCCCCAAAATTTAAAGTTAAATTTCCTGCTTAAAAATTTAATTAGTTGGATAAACTCTGTAGCAGTATAACTACTACGGTGAAAACATGGAAAACAAAGTCGTCTTATTGATGGGTTCAGAACGAGATTTGGAATTTTGCCGCGAAATAGCTAATCACCTAAAAGCCTTAGCATTAGATTACGAGTTTCGTGTTGCTTCTGCCCACAAGACCCCAGAAAAAGTTTTGGAAATTCTGAAGGAGTATGAAAAGGAGAGGATTGTTTATATTACGGTTGCGGGAAGGTCTAATGCTCTAAGCGCTTTCGTTGATGCAAATACTTCGAAGCCTGTTATCGCTTGTCCGCCATATTCGGAAAAGTTTGCCGGAGCAGACATATACTCCTCGCTTAGGGTTTCAAGTGGAATAGGTTCGCTTGTAACAATTGAGCCTGAAGGAGCGGCTATTGCGGCTGCAAAAATCTTTTCCGTTGAAGATCAAGAGTTGGCAAAACGTGTCAAGGAATATCAGTTAGCGAAGAAGAAAAAGATTGAGAAGGCCGACGAGTCTGTTAAAAAGCTGAAGTAGTGTCAGAGCCATGGGAAGCGTAAAAGACATAGAAGTCATCAAAAAACCGACGCCGGACAAGATGGGCGTTGGAAGATTCCATTTCTCAGACCGCTATTCAGTTTTTGATTGGGGTGAAATGCCAGACCAAATCAAGGATAAAGGAACAGCCCTATGTCTCATGGGAGCCTACACCTTCGAAAGACTTGAAGAAAGAGGCATAAAAACCCATTATAGAGGATTAATCGCTCAAAACGGAAAGCTTCTAACCTTTGAAGAGCTAGAGCAACCAACAAATATCATGGAGTTTGATTTAGTCAACGTGCTCAGACCTAAAGCTTACGTAGAAGATGGGAAAATCAAGTACGATTATAGCATGTTCATGCCTAATCTAAGAAACTATCTGATTCCACTCGAAATAATATACAGAAACGGATTGCCAGAAGGCTCCTCAGTCTTTAAAAGACTTGCACAGGGCAAGGCAACTTTTAAAGAGCTAGGTTTAGAACATTACCCAAAACCCAGGGAAAAGCTTTCCAAGCCTATTTTTGATGTTAGCACGAAACTTGAGGAGACAGATCGCTATGTAACATGGGAAGAGGCTAAATATATAGCTGGTTTGACGGATGATGAGGTTGTAAAAGTTAAAGCTGTTCTTTCAAATGTGAACGATGTTATCAGCAAGATTGCGGCTGGGGCTGGATTAGAAAATGAGGATGGAAAAATAGAGTTGGCTTTCGACAATAAAAGGAGACTTATGATTGTGGATGTTGTAGGAACATTAGATGAATGCAGATTCACGTACAAAGGACTACATGTAAGCAAAGAGATTGCAAGGCAGTTTTACAGAAAGACAAAATGGTATGATGATGTGGAAAAAGCAAAGAAAACTGCTGAAACTCATGGAATTAAGGACTGGAAGACAATATGTAAGTCACAGCCTCCAAAACTAGACCCGCAACATGAAAAACTAATAAGCGAAATGTACACAGCGGCTGCAAACGAGTTAACAGGCCGTAAGCTATTCCACGTTTCTAGTCTTAAGGATGTAATTGAAAAATATAGGGATTATACGGGCGCAGATTAAGTTACCAGTCCATGCATTTGGTTTGTTTTCAATGCCCTTTCGATTTCAGGGCTATGCGGTCGCTTGTATTTAGCTACTTTGAATTAGCATGCCATAAACTTAAACCATATGCATGCTCGTTACCCAACTACACTATAATGTAATAGGACAGAGTTTTCAGAATTTCTTGACTGATTTTGTTATCGAAATGCTTTAATGCGTTCTGAACAGAATCCGTATTGCGTGGTTTCATGAAGGCGTTTGTCTCTGTTGACATGGAAGGCATGCCCTACATCGTTATTCCAGGTCACTTAAGTCTGAAAGGCACATTGTATGAAGAGGCAAGAAAAATCGCCACAAAAATCACCTTAATTGTCGTGGAAGAGCTGCACAAGAACGGCTTTGATGAAGTCTTTATTGCCGACAGTCATGGACCCATGGTTAACCTTCACATAGACGATTTGCCCGAATACGTTGAAATCATCAGAGGCTTTCCTAGACCTGTCAGCATGGTCTCTGGGATAGAAGAATGTGATGCTGCACTTTTTCTTGGGTATCATGCCAAATTTGGAACCGCCAAATCCTCATTTGACCACACCTACAGCGGCGGAAGCATCAACAAAGTCGAAATTAACGGCATCCCCGTCAGCGAGTTTCTCATGAACGCCTACGCGGCAGGAGAATCAAAAGTGCCCGTCATACTAGTTGCTGGCGATGCACAACTACTGAGGGATGACGTTAAAAAATATGCACCGTGGACTGAAAGAGTAGCTCTAAAACATTCTCTAAGCAGGGTTTCCGCCAAGAGTTTCAGCATGATCAAAATCGAAAAAGAACTTAAAGTAGCTATAAAGAAAGCAGTAGCCAACTTCAAAAAAGGCAAAACTAAACCGCTGATAGCTGAAAAACCAGTGAAGACTGGAATAACCTTTTTAGCAAGCCATTTTGCAGACGTTGCAGAACTTTTACCAACAATTAAGCGAGTGGACGGATTAAAAGTAGAATACATCGCTAAAAATATGATTGAAGCATACAAAACCTTCGAACTGCTGGTTCTTGCCTCAAGCGGCATGTCAGCTATGCTCCAAAACCTGACATAAAATGTTCAATTAGCACACAGAATTCACCTTTAGCCATTACATTTACTGTTAAAGCGAACTAAAACAAGATGAAAAAATTGGAGACTTACAAGAGCAGACTAAGTTACCAGCTCATGCAGTTGCTTATCCTTTAAGGCTCTCCTTATTTCCATGGCTATGCGGTCGCCTGTGCTCAAACGCTTTTTGTACTTTGCATTAGCGTACTGCGAACCCAAACCCATATGCACGTTCGTTCCACCACCATGCCTCAAAGCAACGTCCTGTGTCACTGGAATATGCATGTATGGGTCTTTCTCACCATGAATATCATATAATCCATAGTCGGTTGCTTTCTTCGCTTCTGCACCGCCCGTAAAGTCAAGCTTAACCATGGGTCTTAGCTCATACTTCGAAACGTGGTCCCAAGTGATTAGCGTCTGTAAACACCATGCGCCAATTATTCCAGGATATGCGTATTCTCTGCAAGCAAGCAAGAAACGGTCAGCATAGCGGTGCAAATCTTTCAGCAATGATTCTCTGAGGCTTAAGATTGCGTGGGCTGTAACCTCAAACGACGGCACCTTCTTAATCTTGTTCTGCACGTCAGTTGGCAACCGTTTCAGACCGTCAAGAATCGTTTCTCTCCGCTCATCTATCGAAAGAAACTGGTTAGCTAAACATATTCTTGCCTCTTCCAATCCCACATTGTACAGCTTCGCAAACCAATCATCAGCGTCGCCCCAATCACTTTTCGCGTCCAACGGCGAGAAGAAAAAGTTAAAGTTCGCATGTGGTCCAAGCACAATCTGCTCAACACGACCGTTTTCTAAGGCTTCTTTGCTTAGGTTTCCAGCCTTGACTTCTTTAGCAACCTTTTCTTCCAAATCATGCGAGTCAGCGGCAAAGATGAACTCTCTCTCGAAAGCCCTGTGTGCATGCTCTGCTTTCAGAATCATAGGTTCGTCAATAGACTCCTTGAACCTAATCCCATCAGCGTAAACCTCATATTTGTAAGACTTTGGATATGGGATGCCAGCTTGTTCTGCAAACCAGTAATAGTCTTTTTCGATTTCGCCTCTATTCTCTATTTTTAGAAGGCTTCGGGAGCCAAGTATTGGAACTGCATATTCATTCTCAATTACGCTGCAGTACTCGTCTCCGCCTACATAAACTGCAAAAGCCCTATTCGTGATCTGCAAGCACTCTAAATCAACAAGTTCATCAACATACTTTAATATGTCAGAATATTTGTCTAGAATTAGTATGACGCTTCGCCAGTCACTATTTTTCTTTATGTCTTTAGGGTCATTCACAACACGTAGATCCCGTCTCACCAAACTTGGCAAATCCTCAACTGTTTCATCTGGTTTGCCAACCATGGGGTTTTGAAGATAGATTCGCGCTCTACCAGGCGTTGTGTAGATGATGCTTCTTAATCCATAGTTGCGTTGTCCCTGCCAAGCATCAAGGGCTGAGTGAGAACCTAAATTTAATCCGATGGGTTCCTTGTATTTTCTAACTATCTCCTGAATCTCTTCTCTGCTGATGACCATAAATTTCACCAGTTTAGCTAAGGAATTTAAAACGCGAGGTTTTAAATCTTTTTCACATACAGTCTTAAAACATTGTTAGTGAATTTATTTCTAGACTTTTCATCTATTCTCTTCTTACATACACTGTTATAAGAAAAAGAATGGCTTTTCATTCTTGGAGGAGAAGGGAGATGAACATCCGTAAGCTAGCGACTATAGGAGTATCGCTCGCTCTGGCTGCAGCAACCATTCCACCAGCTTTCGCCTTCATAAAAGATTCGAAATTCTTGACCATCTATCTGCTCTTCAAGCTGTGGATATTTGCAGGCGCTCCTCTTGTGCTGTGGTATGTCACCAAAAAATCTGGATAGGGTATAACATGTCTGTAGGCTGGAACGCCATTCGACAATGGAACAAAAGACTCAGCCGACAATGCGCTGCTGGCGATAGTAGCTGTCTTGCTGAGGCTTTTAGCTGGTTGTTTGTTGGCTTCATTCCACTGCTTTATGAAAAGAAAAAGGTTGCAAGGCAGCTTCAAGTGGAAACGTGGCTTGACCTTTCTCAGCTTGTGAAAGAGCTGGGAATCGAGAAATTAGAAGCCAAACAGGATGCGCGCTTAAAGACGAGCTACATAGTTTAAAGACTGCAAATCTTCAATATACTTTCAAAATTTGCGCGCGTTTTACTATTTTTGTAACGCCTTAAACCTTCGATGATTGCCTCTTTGTCCTTTACGCCAAGTTTCTTCGCCACTTTTTTTGCAACTAAACCGCTGATAAAAAGGAATTGGCAGATTGAAGTTACATTTGACGGTCTTCTTTTTAAACTAGCTGTCTCAAAATCAACTATGAAAGGCACATCTTTCTTATCAATGATTATGTGTTTAGGTGCATGACTCAGCTCGCCATGATCCAAACCAGCCTTGTCCAGCCGCCAACACTGTTCTAGAACTTCAAGCAAAACATTTTTCACAGGTACTTTTCTTCTGCGCTTTTCCAGCCATTCTGGAAGTAGTCTACCATCGATAAATTGCATCGACAGAAAATTTTTACTTACTTCTGAAAATCTTGGTCCGACATGTACTGAGTTTGCTTTTCTAAGCATTTCCGCCTCATTTTGCATTCTGGAGCGGTCAGCGTCGACCCTACGAATCTTTAGGGCTATTTTCTCTCCGTTTCGATAAGCTATTACGACTATGCCAACGCAACCCTTGCCCAAAATTGGGGTGTTGAATGCTTCCTTTTCTCCAGTAAATTCCAGAGCCTTGACGCCAAGTCTATGCAATTCTTTCATACGTTTTTTAAGTTCCGTTCTGCTAGGTTTAGGATAGCATATTACAGATGCGTAGGGTTCTTTGCTTAATTCTTCAAGAGTTATAATCTGCACTTTTTTAATCTAACCCTCTAACAATTATATTCCAGCATTCACTGAAATAAAAATAAAAGCATCGTAAAGTTAATAGGAAATCGAATTCTGTCTCAGAAAGGAGTTAAGAAATGCCAAAATTTAGGCAAACAGCCGAAATCCTCAAACTGATGGGCAAGAAAGAAAACATACGCAACATAGGCATAATTGCCCACATAGACCACGGAAAAACAACAATGACAGATTCACTTCTGGCTGAAGCTGGATTACTATCGCCCAGAATAGCAGGTCAAGCCCGGGCCCTCGACTATCTGGAGGAAGAACAAAAACGAGGAATTACGATAAAAACTGCGAACATATCGCTATTGCATGAAGTGGGTGGGCATCCATACGTAGTTAACTTGATTGATACGCCAGGTCATGTGGATTTCACTGGTAAGGTGACGAGGGCTTTACGTGCCATAGACGGCGCTGTAGTTGTTGTGGACGCAGTAGAAGAGATTATGGTTCAGACGGAGACTGTTACGCGTCAAGCCCTTGAAGAAAGAGTTAGACTTGTTCTTTTTATAAACAAGGTGGATCGCTTGATAAAGGAGATGAGACTTACCGCTGACGAGATTCAGAACAAGTTTATTCGCATAATCCATGACTTCAACAACCTAATTGAAATTTATGGAGAGCCTAAGTTTAAGGATAAATGGAAGGTAGATTCGACAAAAGAAACGGTTGCTTTCGGTTCAGCTCTCCATAATTGGGGTTTTACATTAAACATAATCCAACAAAAAAGAATGAAATTCAATGACATTGTAGAGCTGTACATGAAAGGTAAACATCAAAAACTTTCACAGCTGCTTCCCCTCCATAGCGCAATACTTGACATGGTAGTCAAAAACATACCAAATCCAATTGAAGCTCAAAAATATCGACTACCTAAAATCTGGAAAGGCAAAATCGAATCAGAAGTTGGTCAAGCAATGCTAAACTGTGACGATAAAGGACCAGCCGTGATGTGTATAACCATGGCTCAAATGGATCCGCAGGCTGGTCTAGTTGCGACTGGAAGACTTTTCTCAGGTTCAGTAAAAGAAGGAGGCCAAGCATACTTAGTTGGCGCAAAGAAAGAATACCGTGTGCAGCAAGTGTCCATGTATATGGGTGCCTTTAGAGAGGTTATTGACCAAATAACTGCCGGCAACATAGCTGCTTTACTTGGTCTTGATTTGGCAAGGGCGGGCGAAACACTGGTTGACGCTGCATATAGGGACGTTATGGTTCCCTTCGAACGCATAAAATACGTTTCAGAGCCTGTCATAACAATAGCTATGGAGCCGAAGCATCCTAAGGATTTGCCCCTCCTAGTTGACGCCATGAATAGGCTTTCAATAGAAGACCCGAATCTTATCACTTCTATAAATAAGGAAACTGGCGAGTACTTGTTGAACGGAATGGGAGAACTTCATTTAGAAATCGCTGCAAAGTTTTTGAAGGATTATAGTGGCGGAATAGGCATTACAACTTCTCGTCCCATAGTGATGTATAGAGAAAGTGTCGCCGAACAAGGCATAGTAGCCATGGCAAAAAGCCCCAACAAATGCAACAGGTTTTGGGTGCAAGTTGAACCATTAGACGAGAAAGTTATAGAGTTGATCGAGAAGGGCGGGCTTGCTGAAGAAATGGGACGCAAACAAATTGCTAATAGATTGTATCGAGAAGCAGATTGGCCAACAGAAGAAACAAGAAACGTTTGGGCTTTAGACGAACATAGAAACATACTCGTAGACTTGACAAAGGGTATTCAGTATCTTCGT
>Ga0315309_1000570_pt1 | contig 22475 bp, 17 predicted proteins | sample TDP4_MG_FD_203080 | JGI IMG/M metagenome (GOLD analysis project Ga0315309, IMG submission 203080) | Freshwater sediment microbial communities from Lake Towuti, South Sulawesi, Indonesia - TDP4 | ecosystem: Environmental > Aquatic > Freshwater > Lake > Sediment | place: Indonesia: South Sulawesi...
TTAGCTAAATTAGCTGAAAACACATTTCGCTATGTTAACATAGCCTTTGCAAATGAACTGGCCTTAATGTGCGAGAAAATGGGAGCCGACATTGTTGAAGTAATAAACCTTGCTAACACTCATCCAAGAGTGAATATACATAAACCTGGGCCAGGAGTTGGTGGACCTTGCTTGACAAAGGATCCTCAACTGCTTCTTCATCCACAAGGACATCACCCTTTCAAGTCAAAACTTATTCAGTGTTCAGAAGAACTAAACGATTACATGGTTGAGCACACGGTTAAGTTGGTAATTAAGACTTTAAAGAACACAAACAAAAAAATCAAGAATTCTTGTATAGCCGTTTTGGGAGTTGCTTACAAGGGGGAAGTAAGCGATACAACAAAAAGTCCAGCCGAGAAAATAATACACAAATTGATGCAGTTAGGGGCGGAAGTCTATGTTTATGACCCTTACGCCAAAGAAGATTTCGGAGCTAGATGGGCGAAAAGCATGAGGGAGGCTGTAAAAGGCGCTGACTGCATTGTGGTCGCTACTGATCATAGAATGTTTGCGGATTTGCCCTTCAAGGAAATAAAGATGCTAATGAAGGAGAACCCTGCGATTGTTGATGGAAAAAGGGTTATAAATTTTGAGAAAGCAAAACGAGCGGGTTTCACATATTATGGAATAGGCCTCGGTACAAAATAGGCTGTTGGAAACTTTCTTTTCCAGCTTTTTGAATTTTGATTAACGTCTTGGAGTATCTAGGAGGTTTTTCCGTAGTTTTTGCCAAGGATTGCTAGGTCTCTGACATCGACGTAGCCGTCATGGTTTATATCGGCATTGGGATTTGTGGGTGTTAAGCCGTAGGCTTCGCTGAATAAGGATAGGTCCGTAGCGTTTACTATGTTGTCTCTGTTTATGTCGCCGGGAATCGTGCCTGGAATTGTGCCGCCGGGAATCTCCCACTCAATTGTAATAGTGACCCAGCTTGAATGAGTAGCTGTTACGGTTAGAATTTTGCTGGAATTATTATAACTCCAACTTGTGGCTCCGATAATGTCCTTTGGTTCGCCTTTGTCGCTAACGTAGATTAGCGTTGTGCTTGTTGTTTGAGGCGGTGAATCTATGGTTAAAGTGAGGTTGCTGAATGTGTATGAAAGTGATGTTATGTTGCTAGCCAGGTTGGTTACAGCTATCAAATCAGTTGTGATTGTTGTAGGATAGAAAGTGCCATAGTATCTTCCATAATAGATGTTGTCTTTCCAACCTCTCAAGATTATTGAATCTTCATAGAGAATTCGTGTTCCTGTTAGACGTAGTATGGCTTGCCCACTTCCTTGAATGTTAGCGTCAACTTTGACTGTTCCTGTGAAGTTTTCAGAGAGGCTTTGTGGTGTAGATGCTGTTCCATTTGTTAAAGTGCCAGAATAGGATACAGATTGCCCCTTGATGGTTAGTGACGGATCTAAAGTATTGAGTATTTCATCAAAATATGTAAACGGTTTTCTCTTTTCTGAATAAACTGTTGAATCAACTGATGTTGAATCAAAGTATTCTATTCCAACTTCTAAAACTTGAAACAAAACGCTATCTATATACGTTGTTAGGTCTTTTTGCCAAAAGACAAATTTGATAAAGATTGGAGTCTCTGTAGCTGTTGTTGACGTTTCATACAACGCATACGTTACTACTGCTTTTTGCCATGATGTAGTCACATTAAAACTTTTAAATGCAGAGTTAAAGTATCCGCCACTCGTTGCGTTGTAAATACCTAAACTGAGGCCAGCAGGCATCGTTGTGTTGCCTTTATAATAGGCTGACACGATTATCACGTTCCCTCTTCTCGCAATTGTTGTTAAAGATTGTAAACTTGAATAATAGACGTTTGATGCACTTTTCACGATCTTATATGCGTATGTACCGTTTGCCACCTGTCCGCTTGCTGAAGTTATAGACCCTAAGGGAGGGGACAGTTCAGTCCATCCAGTTTTATTGCCCCACTCAAACCCACTGTTTCCAGATTTAGCATAATTGTAACGGCTTAAACCTTTTATGCTTACTTGAACGTTGGACAATGCTACACTCGTCAAATCTAAATAGTTAGTGCCATTATGGATTCGTTGCTCTAAGACATAATTTTCGGCATTAGATAGACTCCCTCTCTTTTGATTAAATTGAGTGTAAAATAGTTGAATAAGGTCTTCTTTCTGTATATTGAGACGATAGAGTTTTTTTGCTGTTCTATCAATGAAGTATATTGGTCGCTTTTCTGATATAGAAAAAATGCTATCCACTGTGGGCGTGTCCCAAATTTTTGCCCAATGTTCTCCATCCCAACTCCCCCAGAGTTGCCCTCTTTCTGTGCCGAAAAGCATTATGTCGCCGATTCGTACGCCTTCAAAAACCCAATTGTCTGAACCAAATACTGTTGACTTCCAGACTACTTCCGCTTGACTCCAATTACCATTGTAGTGCATACGGTAAAGATTATTAGGTGCATAGTCGGGACCAAAATAAACATAGGTGTCATCAAACCAAATAGATGTTGGTTGCTCACCATTAACTACAATTTCCCATCCAGTTGTGGGCTTCCATCTTCGTATTGTTTGATTTGGTGAAACCTTATCACCAGTTGATAAGTAGACCCAATCATTAGGTGCAACATTAACAGCATGAGTGTGAGTAACTGTACCAGTAATGTTATACCAGACAAACCATGATGCACCCAGATCTACAGATGCATACACAATTGCATCTTTGTAACCTGAAGCTGCTTCTCCCCATGTAGCCATGTATAGGGTTCCATTTGAAGACTCGCCCCATTTTCCGAGTCCAACTCTTTTCATGTCGTCCGCCACAAGGTTCCACGTTGTTCCATGGTCAATCGAGCGATATAGCCTAAAAATGTACCTCCACTTCCAAACTTGAGCAAAAACATAATCTCTACTATTAACAAAAACAATCTGCACAAAATTACCCGATGGACCATCTAAAACTTTTGTCCACGTCGAACCTTGGTCCACGCTTCGCCACACATCATCAGTTGTATCTCCAACAAAAATTCTTCCTGAAGAATCAACATCGACAACCCTAGGTGTAAAAGGTAAGCCTGTTACTTCTGTAACAAAATTACTTCCATTTAATAGAGCATTGATTTGTGACGGAAAGACTCCAAATAATCCTAAACAAAGCAGCACCACCATGAAAATCCAACTCATTCTTCGCAATTTCATTCTTCAACATCGCTTCATCAGAATTTCGTCATTACCACGCCATGTATATTTTTCATCTGTTCTCGCATAAACGGAGGGAACTTACCGTATGTAAGGTATGCAAAGTCTATTAAAGACATCTTCAATGGGTACAGATACATCTTATATTCCCTTAACCTTTTTTCTTCTAAAGCTACTCCTAATCCATATTCTTTGGGAAGTGGTATGCAACTTTCCTGCACTTTCAGTGGATTCAAAATTATGTCCCTGTTGAATTCTTCATGCAACCCTACTTCTTCGTTTGGATAAAAAAGCCTCTTGATTGAGGCGGCGAGATGTAAAAGAGATGCCGCACCGACTCCTGTTAGTGGACCAGACCCAATCATGTATTCAAGTCCTAAGTCTATTGTTCTTTCTATTGCTTTTCTAGTAACCGTTAAGCATCCTAATTTTGATGGATGAAAGTTTATAATATCAGCCGCTTCTTTTTCAGCTATTAAATCAATATCAGAAGGCTTTCTTAAACTTTCATCGACCATTATTTTTGGAGTTACAAGTTTTCTTAATTTTCGCAGTCCGTCTATATCATGCCATTTTATTGGCTGTTCAATTATCCCAATCTCAAATTTTTCAAGTTTTTTAATGCACTCAACAGCCTTCTTCACACTTTTATATGCTTGGTTCGCGTCAATACGTAATAGTACATCATAACCTATAGCATCTCTGATGCATTGAACGTTTGCAGCGTCTCTTTCAATAACGCCTGAGACCTTGACCTTCAGATGATTAACTTTGTTCTCAAAGACCCACTTCTTTGCTATTTTAGCCATTATGCGGGGATGCCACAAGAAAATTGTACCACAGACTGGAATGCTATCTCTAAATGTTCCTCCCAGCAATCTGGAAAACGGTACTCTGGCACTTTTGCTCACGATATCCATCAACGCAGTTTCATAAGCAAGAAATGGGCCGTAGTCAAAGCGAACATCTGATATCATTCTCTCCTGCATTTCCGGCAATATTTCCAAGGCTTTAACTACGTCTCTTCCTTGCAATGACCTCGCAATTTTTTTACTAAGCGCGTAAACATTGTAAATTTCAGTGAGATACGGTGTTCCCTCCCCGATCCCTACCACTCTGTCTTCAGCTTGGATTTGAACCACTAAGTGCGAAGTGAAAGTAACTCTTCCAGTGCTCAGACGGATATCAACTGGAATCTTGAGAACACTTACTGCGATGCTTCTTATCTTAATCATTTAGATGCTCCCTCTGAGTCGTATACAAATGCACTTAGAAAAATCTAAATGAGTGAAGTAGCAACTTTCAGACCACCATTTCGAACATCCTCAAACACAAAGTGAAGCGTATTTTAAGCTTTTGTATGCGTTAAGATAATTTGCGATGCTTACTTACGTAGCGGGAAGTTATCAAAAGCCCAGACGGAACAATAATTACCAAAGTTGCAAGGAATAAGGCAATCTGCCCTTCAGTATAGTTGGAGTGCACATCAAAGGAGTATACGTCTTCCCATTTAAACTCCAAACTCGGAGAAGTATACGTCTTGGGGCCGCGAATCACCTTCAGAACTCCAGTGTGAGAGGGTTCTCCTCCATTAAATGAGTAGACGTTGAACACAACTTTTCCATCAGCATCAGCAGTTTGCTGTAGCATGCCATATGGATTTGAGACCGTATACCATAATTGAACCATATCTGAATTTGGAGTTAACCCTGTTAGAGTAAGTTTGTGCATTATAGGTGTGTTCATATCTTGCAGTATTTTCGTTTGCGTCTGAGCTTCGCCTTTGTATAAGCGAAACTCATCGATCTTGCCCTTCCATTCATATGCCACCTGGTCTGGCCACATACGACCAATAGACCACTTACCATCCCAGTCTTTCGTGGTACCGACCCATTTTGAGCCTTGTTCTGTTGCGTTGAGATACCATTTTGCAATTCCTGAAGGAGCGTCGTACACTAACGCAACATGAGTCCAAGCATTCAGGTTGACTGGTTGGTTGCTGTATAAGGATGGCGGTGGCGTCCCGCCGCCCAATACGTATTGCATGGATCCATTTGTGGATTTGAGAATATATGGGTAGAGCGGGCTTCCAGCTAGAGCTATATTTTCTTGGCTGGTAGGATAAATCCACGCCTCTACAGTGAAGCTCATGTCGATAATATCTAAGTCTGGACCTACAATTTGACCACTCAGCCATCGTAGCGACCGTCCATAAAAACCACTTTCGAATTCAAGTGACCCCGTCTTGTTTCCAAACCTGTTATTCAAACTGAAGTCATACAGATGAGTGGAGTTGTACATATCTTCCATGTTGTAACTAACTGCACTAGTCTCGTAATATAGCTCATTGGTCAAATAGGTAAATGAGCCAGTTGTTGTCATTTCGACAACTCCCTTAAGCGGATTGAAACCTTGAACGAATGTTCCAGAGAGAAGTAAATAAACCATTAATCCCATAATAATTGAAGTAAAGACGACCAAATGGGAATTAGATAGCGTTTTCATATATCTTCATAGCCTCTATTAGAGCAGTTATAGATAGATAGACTTTTCGTCAATTTTCCCAATATTCTTGATTGAAGAGTATTACGCAAAGGATGTAATCAGCATTATTCATTTAGACCAAAACTTCGGAAATTCAAACTCTACAGATGTCTTAACAATACCGCATCAAATTTAAACCTATATAAGGCAGTGGTTGCCGAGTCTGATGATTCTCATAACGCCTATAATTATCATTCTGCGAAAAATTTTCGCATACCTGAGAAATTTGTTTCTTCTTGGGCCTACTCTTTTTTCTCTAGTCCAATATAACCTCAGTATAGGAAATTCTACTATGTTTAACCTTCTTTGCTTCTGAATAAAATAGTTCATCTCCACTTCGATGTCAAATTCCTCGGCTTTGGGTTGACAGTCTTTTATGTACCCATATTTTATAACCCGCATGCCACTAGTCGGATCCTCCATCTCAACTCCATTTAAGACATAGTGAACAAATCTCAAAAAACTCTGTAGCACAAAGCTAGGACGTGAAAACTTACTCCCAAGAACAGTCGCACCGCTTCTGAAATTAGACCAGAATTCCTTGCGCCTGTAAAACATCCTGTTGCCGGTAACCATGGCGACATCTCTTCTCTTTTCGAGGAGCCCAATCATTAAAGGAATGTAAACCGCAGGCATAGTGTAATCACCATCAACCATGACTAACCACTTTGTGTCCTGAGGCACATATTTTAAAGCTAATGCTATTTGTTTACCCTTCCCACGTTCCCTACTTGTCAATACTTTTGCACCTAAACTCTGGGCAATTTCTGGGGTCCCATCAGAACTGCAAGCGTCAACCACGATGATCAATGGATTCACTAATTCCGCCTTTATTTCTTCAATTGTTGGCCTAATACCTTTGGCTTCGTTCAGCGTTGGAATTAATACAGTGATTTTGTTATAGTTTAGAGGTGTATGCAATAGATCCGCTCTATTCTGAAATATTTCCTTAAGTGTTAGTCACTTCTTTGGAATTATTTGTAACATTTGGTAGATTCTTTCAAGCGTATTGTAGACGCCGATCTTCTCCACAACTGAAACAACGAAGTTATTCAGTGGCAACATGTTTACGATGGACACCTTCCCAGAACCTAAGTTCCTTTCTATAGCAAAAGGTGCGATAGGCAATCCATTAAAAGAATAGTTTGCAATAACTCCAGTAGTAGCACTAATGTTAAGCGTTTGTACCGACATTTCAGGTAAAGCAACAGTTTGACTGCCAATGATGCTGTTAGCAACATAGGTATCGCCCGTTATGTTTCGATATACCGCTATCTCATCCACAAGTATATCTGTAGATAGTTGATAACCGGTACTTATGTCCAGTCTTGTTATATTCGCTAAGGCTAACTTTCCGAAGTAGTCTTTTATGGGAATAACAATCAGCTTCCAGCCTTGGAAGCTTGGAACGTATCTTTTTCCATCCCACCGTGAAAGGAACTGCGGATTGCCAAACTGTCCCATATTGCCATTTCCATCGTAAAGTCTCAGGTACCACTGTGGACCCGAAGTACTGTTACTATAAATCCAAATGCCAATGGTATCCCATTCGCTCAAATTCCAAGGCTTTCCCTCATTTTTGGCCACATTGTATATCCAGCCACTCCATTGCGACAACAGAGGATTATCGAAATAGAACCTCAAACTAGCGTTTCCCTCAACCTTCACCCATGTTTCAATGCTTAGGGTTCCACGCCCACCCCATCTCGACCATCCAGAGTCTGAGTCACAACTCACAAGCATTCTTTTCTCTCTCAATCCGATCCAGCTTTCAAAGATGCCGAAAGGGTTCGTGTTGAACACAACCAAATTTCCTCCACGACTCACCCAGTCTAATAATCTTGATGCATTTTCTTCATGGGGTATAGGGTCGTAGGGTATTAAAAGGGTCTTTGAAACGGTTTCAATTTTGGGATCAGAAGTACCATTCAAAATCTGGTAAGAGACGCCACCGCTTAGGGCTACTGTAAAAAGTGAAAGGACATACGCGTTATACGTGGGACCGTCTGACTGCGGAGGCTTTACAATGCCCAGTTCTGATGCAAGGAAAGTGGGAGCCTCAATTGAAGGCGGAACTGAATAAATTGTAACCTCAGAATTTTGGAACACCACTGGAAGCACGCTCAAAAGCAGTTGAAGCAAAAAACTTCTCTGTAGCACTTGGCTGTCCCTACTATGATGCAAGTAGATATAAGCTGCGTTCGTTCGTTTAATTGTGGAGAGAATATCTTCTGGAGTACGCACTCCTCCAAGCTGCCATGTGGATCCCAGCCACAAACCTGGATCATCCCACCATTTGTCATTGGCGAAAGCTCTAATGTAGCCTGTCCCCGACGACTTAGATAAGTAGGCTACGTATCCCCGTGGGAGTGAATAGTGTAAATATGTTAAGGCTTGGCGTTCTTCTTCGGACATCGTTTCCACAAAGAAGGGCGAACAGAAATCTTGGGCTATTAGAGTTGAAGAGACACTTGCAATGACTATAAGTGATATTAGAAGTGTAGATATGGCAACTTTCGCTACATGTCTTAGCTTAAGGGACTTTCTCGGAATAATGCCTCTGAAGATTTCGAACAATGCATACGCTGCCAATATACCTACTATAGGACGCATATACCAGCTCATGATACCTCTTTCACCACCCCCCGTATAGAAGAAGGACAAGTTCAAAACGGTGATGCTATAACCCACAATGAAAAGTAACACTGAGGATAAAACACCAAAGATGAGAGCATTTTTAACTTCTTTATCGAGCTTTCTCCACCTGAACAAAAGAAAACTTATTCCCACAAGACCGAGCAGAAAAGGAACCCCTAGCATTGCTGGATAGGCGTACCATGGGACTTGTCCCAAAGTGAATTGCGTTGTATGGAAGTCTTCAAAGAGGACAATCCACACAATCAGCGCTATGAAGTATAGGTAAAAAATTACTTCAACGCCAAGACGCTCATTTACCCAGCTAGGAAGTTTGTTTTTCAAACCCTGGTACTTCGACACGAAAATGGTGTGGATTAAATTTGGCATACGAGCATAAGACAATATAGTAACTGACACTGATGCAACGGCTGCTGCATAGAAGCTGGGGCTATCAAAGTAATAATACCTTCTACTCGGGGCATAAAAACTAGGGTAAGTCAAATAGTAATTAGTGAGAGACAGTTCAATCACTGTGACAAATGCTAAAGCAATCAGTGCAGCTATAGCTGCCATCCTGATTCTCTTTACACCCTCGGTATCATGCGAAACCTTATACATTAAGAGTAAAACCCCTAAGAACACGAAAAATATAATTGCATCAATTACGTGAAAAAGATAGGCCAGCGCCCAGATGCTACTCATTAAAAAGAAGTTAAGTTTGTTCCGCAAGTTCAGACGGCGAACTGCATATACCATCCACCAAAGGGCAGCAACGGCAATCACCGAGTGTTTAAGACCTATTACAAAGGGAGGATACCAACCTTGAATAAGGAACTTGTCTCCGGTTTCATAAAGAATGCCAATCCAAGTTTTAGGGCTTTTAATGAAATCTCGCAAGTAAATAGAATAGAGCCATGCAAACCCGTAAAAAACTGCGTAAAACAAAGTGGCAACGGCAGCGATTTTCTTATCTCTGAAGAAGCTGGAAACCATGACATAGAAAGATAAAATAAAAATTGTGATTAGCGGATACAATGAAAAATATGCATTGGCTAAGGGAACTCCAGAGAGAGCTGCAGAGCTTGCTAAATACAAATCGAACCACCAAGGAACTTGCAACCAAGTAAAGGCTTTGCCGTCGAGGAAGGATTGAGCACCCGCATGATGACGCCACACATCACTGCCCGGACCTCCTATGAAAAAACCTATTTGAGAATAGAGCCACAATAGCCAGAGGAGCACAAATCCGACTACTAGAGCTACAAGAATTCCAGAAAGCTCTAACTTGAAACCTTTAATTGTACGAGGAGAAAGATTTGAGTCAACTGAAGTGCGGCGCCGGTGGAGCAAACGATGAATGAAATAAGCAAATACGATTACAACATTGACTAGAAGAAAAGCATTAAGAAAGAAATCATCGATAAGACCACGCACATAGGCACCAAAGAATCCAGTAATCGTTATCAAGAATACGCTGAGAAGATATGACGTGACTAGTTTTGGTAGCCCTCGGAACTCTCCACGCTTCCCAGCAATCGTGAGGATAAAGTAGCCCGGAAGAAAGTTTAAACCAAAAGCAGCAGCTAAACGAATCATGTTAAATGGATGCGCACTAGCTAAGTTAGGCCACCATAACCAAAATTCTCCGTAAATTGGCGATATCAAATATATCATTGCGAGAGAGGACATATATGCAACAACAATCAGCACTTCGAGGACAGAATTGCCACGTTCTATGGCGGAACTTGATTCTTCTGTGGTCTGACCACCCTCAGCGGTGAACAAAAGTTCCACAATTACAAAAGTAATCAGTAAAAGAACAAAACCCAAAACAAACTTTGATGGACTGACGATAAGATACAGTGTCCATATCATCACAATGACTCCAGAAGCAATCGCTAGAAAATGTTTAATAACGCTAGAAATATCCAACTTCTTCTATTTCCTTCTCGAGTAAGTTAATGATTCTTGACCAATCAAACCTCTTAATTCGACCATGTAGATCAAACCATCTCTATCTCTTTTTCAAATATGTCAATGACTCTGTTCCAATCGTATTTTTTTTCAACTAATACCCGTGCTTTCTTGCCCATCTCTGTGGTTAACTTTTCATCATTTAAAAGGATGGAAAGATTCTCTGAAATACTTTCAGGGTTCGATTTTTCTACCACTAATCCTGTTTCCCAAGGAATCAAAACGTCTCTGGACATTCTGTAAGAGACAGTAGTTTTGCCACAAGCAAAATACTCGAGTATTTTCGTGGGTATTGTGTAGGGAATGAGTGGAGTGGGGGTTAGAGGACCCACTGTAAGGTATGACGCCCTAATGAAACTTGGGATCAATTCGTGTGAAACGTATCTGTGAAATACCATCCTTTTTTCCAAGTGCAATTTGTTTGTAAGTTCCATTAAGTGAGGGCGCTCTGGGCCATCCCCTATAAGCAATAGTTTTGGGCAAGAAGAAAAATCAATGTAACTAAAAGCTTTGATAAGCCGATCTAAACCGTCATCCCATGTCATGCTTCCCGTGTACAGTATCATTTTGCCCGAGTTATGCGTCTTCTCGGAAACCATTGGTGAGAAAAGTTTAGTGTCGACACCATTAGGGACAACCGCAACTTGGCTACTCGAAAAGCCGTTGCTCTGCAGAAAGCGTCGTAACTCACTAGTCAAAACAAAAAGTTTGTTAGCTTTTTTCCCAATCTTCGCCATAAATGCGCGGTACCAGAGACGAATGAGATTTTTTTCAAAAAATGACATAGGCGCAGATGAATCAACTATTATGTCATGGGCCTTAATTATCCAAGGTTTATTGGCGAAGATCTTGACAAGATATCCAGGTAACGAAGCTAGGTGAAAAGGATGAAATTGAGTAATTACTACATCAAAATCATATTTACGTCCCATTGATTTGAAAAAGTTCAAAATGTGTGGAACGGCCGCGGTTAAAGAGAGCGGTGTTTGTAAGGAGAGATGTACTTTCAAGTTTTCTGGCCATTCAATCTCATGATTTGACGGAGCAATCGTGTACTTGCTGAATGTTGGTTGCCCAAACACGTGAATTTCGTGTCCTTTTTTGGTTAGTCTTTTCACTATTTCATAAGTGTTGACTGCCGCTGCAAATCCGGCGGGTGGAAAGAAATGGGTGAAATACGCGATTTTCATCTTGGCAACTCGTTTAAAACTGCTTGAGAGTCATTTACCCCATAAACGTTCCTGCTAAAGAGCGATTCGTCAGCCTGTGTTTCTCTTTTATTCAGAAGGTTCTCATAAATTCCTCTTAGTTGTTTAGCGATTTTTTCAATGTTGTAATTCTTCTTTATGGTTTCATATCCATTTTTAGCGAGGTTTTTTCTAAAGTCAGAGTTTTCGACAAGTTCTTCTATTGCAAGAATTAAGGAGTCTACATCACGAGGAGGCACTAAGACGCCATTGTACGCGTGTTTTACAAGATCGAGCACATCGCCAACTCTAGACGTTACGACGGGGACTGCGCAAGCCATGGCTTCCATTAGAGACACTGGGAGACCTTCATAGAAAGAAGGCAAAACGAATATGTCAGAATTGACGAGCAATTCTCTAACATTGTGGACGTGCCCTAGCAGAGTTACGTTAGTCAGTTTTTCCCTTTCAACAGCGTCCTGTAAAGCCGCCCTATCGGGACCATCTCCAGCAAAAAGAAACGAAATCTGGTCGCCGTATTTTTCAGTTAACTTTATTGCAGCTTGCAATAGGACAAAGACGCCTTTGCTAGCACTGACCCTGCCGACATATACTACTCTTATTTTTTCTTTTTTGTTTATGATTGGATGCGGTTCCACTGAAGGATAGAAATGGCGGAGATTCACTCCGTTTGGCAACACCAAAACTTTGTTTGGATTTGCCCCAAGCCTTATCGCCTTCTCTTTTGACAGCTTGCTCAACGTAATGACGACTTCTGCCTCATGCGTGATGAATCTAAAATACGACCTGTAGTAGGCGGCCATTCCAATACGGTAGAAGGGGTTAACAAAAGCCTCGTGTTGCAACCCATGAAAAGTTAAAACCAAGGGAACTTTGCAAATTTGTTTGATTAGTGGCGTCACGTTAGGTATTGTGTAGAAGGCAAACATCTGGGCATGTACAACATCAACTTTCTCTTGTCTCACAACCTTCACAAAATCTTGCATTACAAATGGAACGATAGCATAAGGAATGCTGTGGAGGTAAATGCTAGGCGTGAAGTAAACAGTTTCAGCACTAGTCTCAACCTTATGTTGACTCCGCTTTCTGCCGAACAAATCATGTTGCGAAGTGAAAACAACAACCTCCATGCCTTGCCGAACAAGTTCTTTAACGATACTCGATATGGCACTTGCTGGGTAAAACTCAGTTGCAATACAAACCTTCATTTAATCCACATCAAACGATTGGTGCCCAGAAACCTTTTCCACCTATGGCCTGAAATAAGCGTATTGCCACATCTCACGGCTAAACACGTAACGAAACCCATTCATTGCTTGGATAACGGCGGGAAGAGGGTCATCAATTTGGCAAATGTCATAGGACAAGTCTTTCTCATAGAATTTCAAAAAGTCTGGGAGCAGTCTTAATTTGTTTGAGCTGCCGACGAAATGGAAAACATCTCCGAAGAGCAAATACCTTGCTTTCACACCAAGTTTATACGTGAAGACAGGACGCACATCTCCTTCAACAGCCATTTTGTAGAATAAGTATGGAAAGTCTACACCCGCCGCTATTGCGAGGTTTAAAGAACCCCAGAACCTTGGGTTAATTTCCATAAGTTTCGGTTTGCTGTCTCTCGGGTCGATTTTGAATTCGAGCATTGCCACGCCGTACCATTTTATTCTTTGAAGAATCTTCAAACTTAAATCTTGCACTGCTGGGTTCAAAACACTCACTCTATATGTACTCGGTCCACCTGAAATTGGAAACTGTCTAAGTCGTTTGTACACGAAGGCCGCTCTTGGCTTTGAATCCTGATTTAGCAGAGCACCAACACCATAAATTTCGTCGCCTGGAATGTACTCCTGTATCAATGGAACGCCGTACATGTTTGCAGTTGCCTTAAAGAGACGAATAAGCTGAGACGAATTTGTGGCATATTTCAACCCTCTAGAACCCGACGAGAATCTGGGCTTCACTACTAACGGATAGCTCATTTTTTTTGAAAGAGAGTAAATTTCAGAAACTTTTCTAGGCAAGACAGTTACAGGATGATATGTTTCTTCGCAAAATTGCATGGTCTGCGCTTTGTCGACTGTTTTTATTAGGGTTTCATAGGGCGGGATTGCCACACCCACATATTGACGGAATTCGCGTAACCTTCTAGAAACGGCTAGAGAAGCGTGATCAGTCACTGTGATTAACACATCTGTTCTATTTTTGGCGACATACTTCAGCAATTCCTTACCGAAAGCCTCGGCGTTCTCAGCTGGAGAAGGATAGAAAACTCTTTTTTTGCAATACTTGGAAAAGAAACTGATAAGAAAGCGGCTCTTGGCTGAATCGCCCACCGTTGTTGCGATGCCTTTCTTGCCCAAAGATCTAATTATGGCCAGCACTTGCCTCATATCAGCGTCAGTCACGAAGACACTCATCGAATATTTTTCACATCTTTAGAATCTGTTCTATATTTTGCATTTTATTCGTTTGCAAGCACCATTACCTATTTTCCTTAAAAGGAGCCTTTTTCGATAGCTATGTTTATGGATGAAATCTTTGAGCGGTAACTTCTTATAAGATGCCGAAACGCTTTGGTGACATATGCGCCAGTGTTACGGAAAGTCAGCGGAGGAAATGGATGCTCAGGTTTAAACTGAGTTGGAATATTGATGTCTTGAGATGGTAGAAATTCCCAGTCGTGAAAGCAGACTGTGGCGGGGCCACCTTGAAGGAGAAGGTCTAATCCTGTTCGGAACCATGTTTTGCCTAGGTTTCTCAGCCACCATCCTCCGAAGCAAGGCAAACGCAACCGAGGGAAAACGGCTAGAGGAATTTCCCAGAATTCATTGTTTTCGTCCTTCTTGGCTGGGTGTGCCAAATTCGGGTGATAAGGGTATATTGGTGCGTTTGCAAACCCATACCATGACGGTATAGGTATTGAGGGCAAAATTGAGGAGTCGTATCTAAAGCCTAGTCTCTCAACAACTTCCATGACATCTGAATTAACAGCGAAATTGGGGGCGCGGAAACCGATAGCGGAAGTTTTGCATCGTCGTTTAAAGAACGATGACGCTTTTTCTAGTCTGTTTTGGATTTCATCCCTTTGGAGAAGTGGAAGCGTGTAGTGGTCTAAGCCATGGCAACCGATTTCATGCCCGCCATCAAATATTGCTTCTACAATCTCGGTTGACTTTTGCGCATATGATGCAGTGAAAAAGAATGTTCCATACGCATGGTATGTTTTCAAATCCTTAAGGACAGCTTTTGTCTGTTTGTCAGCATCGCCATACAAACCTTCCATGTCAAATGTTAAGAGAATTACACTTCGGCTAACCATAAGATTTCTTACCTTGCTTTGTATGGAGAAGGGATCTTAGCGTGTAAGAGTTTCGATTTCTTCCTCGATTCTGAGCAGAATGTCAGAGAAGACATAGAGCATTATGGAGACTAGAATGAGGAAGCCGCCTGACATAACGCCCAGCGATCCAATAACTAGAAGACCTACCCCGAGTTTCCTTGTCGCAGAGTACGTTTCTATCACCACCCACAAGAAATACAGACCCATTGTAAGAAGAACACCGCCAGGGATTCCCAAAAAAGAAAGTGGATGCCGCTGAGCGATTTTCTTTATAAGAAAACTCAATATAGAGAGACCATGCCTCACAGGGTTGAAAGTAGATCCGTTTTCTACATCATAGTTAATCACTATGGGAACTTCTTGGAATACTAATCCTTTTCTCACAACTTCATGCCAAAACTCTACTGAGATGCCCATTCCTTTGTCTGTATAGAAAATGATTTTGTAGGCTTTCTTTGATAGGGCTAGGAAACCCGACTGTGTATCTGCAATTTTTTCTCCAATAGCTAAGGATATGGCTTTGTTAAACATCCGAAAGCCCAGTCGGCGGTAAAAAGGCATACGTCCTTTATTTAAGAGTCTGCATCCTACGCTTATATCTGCTTCATCTTTTAAGATAGGCTCAATAATCTTCGGAATGTCATCTGGATTGTGCTGACCGTCGGCATCTAACATGACTAAAATGTCAGCGTCCAATTCCAAGGCCTTTTGGAAAATTGTCGCGCGCGCAGGACCAATGCCAAGATTCTTCTTATGTTTGACCACAATAGCGCTTGCTTGTTCAGCCACCTTAGCCGTCATGTCTCTGCTTCCATCATCAACGACAAGAACCTTGTCAACATGTTTCTTTGCCGTCTCAACTATTTTGCCGATAGTTTTTTCTTCATTGTAAGCTGGTATGGCTGCCAGAATCATATTATACTACACCCTTATTTTGATTAGATAATTTCATGAGATCCACCTGTGCCAAGTGTATTGGGAACGTGTAATTTTAAAACCCAATTTTGACCAAGCTCTTTGCACTGAGTAATTACTTATCTGAGTCCCAAGTTCAACAATATCCACTTTATCTGAAAACCATCTTAGACCAGAATGTATCATGCTTGTATAAACTTCTCTACGCCTATATTCAGGGGAAACTGCTGATAAAATCATTGCTCCAACCTTTTTGTTAAAGAAACTATTTAAATGGCGATAGATTTTACAGGTGGTGAACCCAACCGGCCGATGGTCAATCTCTGCGACTAGAACCATACCGTCTTTATCTTTGCAAGATTCTTTTATCCAATGTTCAAACAGAGCGTCACTTTTCGTTTTATCTAAACGTTGGTCAGCATGAAAGTGATCTGTTGCAATCCTAGTTTCTGAGAAGCTTTTATAGGCGATCTTTGTCAATTCAGGTATTTCTTCATTTTTCCAAGGTCTAATCGTACATGTTTCGTTGAAATCACTCATTTCGTTTTTGCCAAACTCAAAGGAATAGGTAACTAAAGTATCCATTAACTGGAATGAGCAGTCCTCTAATGCATGAACAAGAGAGATATCTTCCGTATGCACTCTTACCATCAAAAGCCTAAAGTTAGAGATTCTGACTAAATGAGAAAGTAACTCTTTTGCGCATTGCCTTTTTTCGTAGTAATTTCCTAAGGTAACAGTATAATTTATCTTAGCGATCTCTTCCCCGAAATGTTTGGAATCCCATTCTGATCTCTCACAAGCAAGTAATCCGCGGATGTGGTCTTTCTCCTTGGCTAAAAGAATATCAGCGCCCTTACCGAGAGAATTAAGCACATCGGTAACAACATAATTAAGTAAACTTTCTGTTGGAATCTTATGTTCTGCGTATGGGAGAAAATTATGGACGGCAAAAATATTCCTTATTAGATCAGTTGATATCTCGTCTTTTTGCGGTGCATAAATTTCCAATTTAACCACTTCTGTTTTAGATATAAAAACCACCATCAATAGATATGACTTGGCCCGTTATGTAATCAGCGTTCGTTACCAGAAACAGAATCAACTTTGCAACTTCTTCTGGTCTGCCAAATCTCCCTAAAGCTATCCGACCTAAAATTCGCTTCCTGATATCTTCGGGAACACTTTTAAGCATCTCAGTTTCTATAAAGCCGGGTGCCACAGCATTAACCGTTATTCCTTCTTTAGCTAGTTCTCTTGCAAGGGATTTAGTAAAGCCTATCACGCCTGCTTTTGATGCTGCATAATTAGATTGCCCAAAATTGCCAGTAAGTCCGATTACAGAAGAAATATTTACAATCCTTCCATATCTTTGTTTCACCATGTAATTTCCCAGAGCCTTAGTGACATTGAATATTCCATCAAGATTCGTTTCTATTACATCCTTCCACTCATCTAAAGACATTTTCAGAAAAGTTCTGTCTCTTGTGATGCCAGCATTATTAATGAGAATATCGATTCTACCGAATCTCTCTATCACTTGCCTAGCCAGATCTTGGGCTTCTTCAAATACGCGGACATTAGCTTTAATTTGTATAGCATTACCCCCAAAATTCTTTATTTCTTTAACTACTTCCTCGGCAAGTCTATCATTCTTCAAGTAATTTATGACAACGATGGCTCCATTTTTCGCTAATTCCATGGCAATAGCTCTGCCGATTCCTCTAGATGCTCCGGTGATTACTGCTACTTTTCCAGAGAGACTCATTATTCACCTCTTCCTTTTGAATTCTGATAAAAGTGATATGCCTTTTATCGTCTCTGCTACTTTCTTTACGTCTTTAACTTTCATTCCATTACGTAAAGGAAGCGCCAAGCCTTTTTCACCCAGTTCTTCAGCCACTGGAAGTTCACCTTTTTTGTGACCAAAAAGCTTCATGTAAAAAGGTTGAAGATGAGCGGGATGATAAATGACACTTGTTCCAATCCCTTTTTCCGCAAGCTTTTTGGCAAGTTCATCACGACTCACTGGCGCTTCCTCAGTTAACTTTATAAGATAGGCGTAGTAGGAACACAAGTTTCCTTTTTCGACAAGCTGGGGTTTAAGCCACGGAACCTCATCTAATTCCTTTGTATATGCTTTTGCTAATCCATTCCTCTCAGCAACAAACTCCTTGATGTGTTTCATCTGAACTAATCCAATCGCCGCATGAATTTCAGACAAGCGATAGTTGAAGCCCAGCTCAAAGACCTCTGTAGGTCCATATGCCGCCCTTCCATGATTGCGTATAACGCGCACTTTTTCAGCCAAATTCTCGTTATTGGTTGTCACCATTCCTCCTTCAGCAGTTGTAATTATTTTGGTCGGATAGAAACTGAAACAGCCAGCAATACCTATAGCTCCACAATTAGTTCGCTGATACCGTGCTCCGTGGGCGTGGGCACAATCTTCGATTAAGGTTATTTTATTGTCATTAGCTATTTCAGAGATTTCCTTCATGTTGCAGGGGTTTCCCGCCAAATGCACAACAATCAAAGCCTTCGTTTTCCTAGAAATTCTTTTCTGAAAGTCATTGGGCGAGATGTTAAAGGTCTTCGAGTCAGAGTCTGCAAACACAGGTTTTGCGCCCACGTAAAGCGCTGCGTTTCCAGTTGCCACAAAGGTGTTGGAGGGAACCATAACCTCGTCTCCACCCTTGACTTTTAAAGCTAAAAGCACACAGTGAAGAGCCGCTGTACAAGAGTTGACGGCAACAGCCTCCTTTGTTTTCACAAGGCCAGCAAACACCTTTTCAAGTTGGCTTACAGTCGGTCCGGACGTTAGCCATCCGGATCGCAGTATCTTCTCTGTTCTATCTTTAACTTCTTTAATATCGTCATCACTGAACCTTGGTTTTGCGAACGGTATGTTGTTTTTAGACATTCTACATCGCTTTTTACGAGTGTGCACTCGGCGAATTTTGGTTCTCAGATTTGCATTTTTCTATAAATCTGGGTATGCCCTTCCTTGGATCGGTTGGATTAATTCTCAAAAGATTTTTCATACTCGAAACATCGGCGTAGAAGCTGTATTCGTTGCTGTCGGAAGGTTTGTACTCGATTTCAATTTTAGGGAAGTATTGTTTAATCATGTCTGCGACTGCGCTGATCGGCAAACCGATGCCTGAGGCCACATTTATGATTTGGTTTTCGCAAGCTTTAGTGTCGGTCAAGGCTTTAACAAAGGCTTGCACCACATCTTGGAGCTCAACAAAATCTCGGAGTTGCTTTCCACCTTTGATTACTAACGGTTCATGAGCGAACGCTTTCCTAATAAACAATGAGATAACGCCTTGTTCCTTGTCTAAATCGCCATACACATTAAAAATTCGTAAAATTATAGATTTAAGACCATATTGCTCAACATATGCCTTAATCAAGGATTCAGCCGCCAGTTTGTGAAAACCATAAGTTGTTGTAGGTTTTGGAAATATATCCTCACTTGCTTTGAGACCACCGACCTTGCCGTAGACCGAGGCTGTTGATGAAAACACAATAAGATCTACATCACTGAGCCTCATGGCCTCTAACACATTTTGAACACTTAAAACGTTCAAACGAAAACTAAGGTTTGGATTTTCCCTACAGCTGGGTATAGATGGGTTCCCAATTAGGTGAACAACGTTTGACACCTCATGATCTTTAATAACCTTTGCCAGTTGATCAAGATTGAAAATGTCACCCTGTAAAGAAATCGTATTCCCATCTTGGCTGTTATTTGCTCTAATGTCGTAGATGAAAACTGACACATTCAAATCACTTCTTAAGAAATTGGCAATATGCGACCCTAAAAAACCCTTACCGCCAGTTATCAGCACATTCTTAATCAAGTGTTTTCTCACCAGTTTTGCTTAAGAGTAAATTGCGTTGACGCCCAGAAACCTGATGAAACCCATATCATACTTCCAACTTGAGCAGGTTTTATTTCCCCATTTATCACCTAGAATGCAGAGTTTTTTGGCGATATTGGACCCGATACTTTCGGCTCTTGTCATAAAGCCTTCATTCAGGGCTCTCGCTATTTTTTCAACAATCTTAGAAAGGGTCTTGGCAAGAATGGCGCTTCGAACCTTTTCTACACATTTAATTGTTAAATCTACGATGGCTCTCTCTAACTTAGACAAGGCTCTGAACCACACCTTCATCCTTAAAGCTCTCGATTTGATCTTTACAAGATCTTGCCTGGTCGTCAAAGCGACTCCCTTTTCTTCCTCTCGCTAGGTTGCCCTATCTGACGGAGATGAGTTCTCCTATAATTTACAGAGAAAGAGTTCTATTAAAGGTTGCTTCCCGAATCGTATAGAATATTTTTCTATGGTATCACAACCTTTTCGGCTCCATCGCTTGTTGGTGTTCGTATTTAATGTATTTTCTTCCAAAATGAAGTGATTTTTGCGTGAAGGGTTTGGCGTTTTGAATAAATGTAGAAGAAGCATGCAAGCCATGTGGAGAAAAGGATGTAACCTATTATATAGTGAATTGCGGCGCCTACCTCCACTTCATAAAAGTAGTCTGCCAAAAAAATAATTGTTACTCTGACAATGTTTAAGGCAAATGTTCCCAATAAACCAACAATCGAATACGCTAATTTCACCTTTAAGCCACTTGGGTCCTCAAACAAGATAACGATAAGTATGATTGAAAAAACTAAGGCGCTGTAAACGCCTATACATTCATAAACGAAGGCGCTAGAGACCACCTTTCCTGAAAGAGACGAAAAAGCTACGATAGGCGTATTGCTCACGTAATAAATATACGCGTTCACTCCAAGCGCTCTTAAAACACTCACAATGATATTTGCAAAGTCGTTGGCAAAAGGTGAAAGAAAGGGCTTCAACCCCACTGATATGAAGGTACTTGAGGTTGCAGCCACTATGAGAAACAGAGGTGCAAATGCTTCCTTCAAGGCAGAAAACTTGAAGAAAATTAAGAAAAGCCCGAGAAGATACACGACGTAGTTTGCTCCACTATAAAAGGCTGCTCCAGGAAACACTAAAACCAACACATAATAAACGAAAAAACTACCCACTGCAATAATTAAACCTAAAATCTTTTGGATTGAATTTGCTTCTTTAAGGTCAAGCAGTTTTTGATGTTTTATTAAGAAAAGCAAAAAACCGTAGACTGGAATTACTACACTGAAAGGATTATAATAAAAGATTATTGAAAGTGGAGCAAATGCCAAAACCAGGAACACGTTAACGTTGTTGCCGAATAGAGAATGGAGACTTGTCAACTGCGCCTTACTTTGTTTCATTTTGCAATCTCACAAACGGATTTGATTATTGTCGACGCCAGATAATCAAGCTCGGTTTGAGTGAGCAAAGGAGAATTTGAAACGTAAAACCCTTTTTTGTGGGCCTCTCTGGCTTCATGCAGTTCGTTTAGGTTGTATTGATGTTTTCGGTAAGGTGGTTGCTCGGGAATAAAGGATAACAATGGTCTGGTCTCGATTCCTTTTCGCTCTAAATGTTCCACAATTTTTTCTTTTTCCTTCTCAACAAGAATGTGGCAAACGTAGTAAACGTTAAAGGCGTAATTAAGTTCCACAGGCAGCTTCAAATCTTGATTGCATAGTTGTTTTTTTAAGTGGGCAATATTGCTGCGTCTCTTTTGAATATACTTGTCAAGTTTTCGTAGTTGCACCAAACCTATTGCAGCGTGGATATCTGACATTTTATAGTTATAGCCCAGAATCGGATGATAGAACTTCTCATGTTTGTCCATTCCGAAACTTCGCAGCAAGCACATTTTTTCAGCCAGCTCCTCGTCGTTTGTTAACGCAATGCCGCCCTCCACTGTTGTGATGAGTTTGTCGGCGTAGAAGCTGAAGCAAGAAACGTGACCAAAAGAGCCTACTTTTTTGCCTTTGTATTTTGCTCCGTGGGCTTGCGCTGCATCCTCAATCACGTATAAGCCGTGTTTTTCGGCTACCTCAATTAAAGGGTCTAAATCAACTGGATGCCCGAACAGATGAACTGGGAGAATCGCCTTTGTTTTGGGCGTGATTTTTTCTTCAATCAAAGCTGGGTCCATGTTCAAAGTTTCAGGTTCTACATCGACAAAGACAGGTTTGGCGTTAAGATAAATGATAGGGTTAGTGGTAGCTACACATGAGAGTGGCGTTGTGATAACTTCGTCATCTTTCTTGATGCTTAGGGAGGCTAATGCTACGTGTAAGGCGGCTGTTCCACTGTTAACTGCAACACCATGTTTTACCCCGCAGTATTTGGCGAAAGATTCCTCAAACTCTTCAACTTTCTCGCCTTGGGTGACCCAGCCGCTTCTCATTGTTTCTATTACGGCTTCAATTTCATCTTTGCCAACATCAGGCTTTGCTATTGGAATTCTCACGTTTCGTCCTCAATTATGTTATTTTCATCCCAATATATAAGAAAAGTCGAAGTAACTTCTACGGGTCGCTTGCTATTTTATCCTTTAAACATGCTTTTCTCTTTTCATTCGTAATATTGATCGGAAAAAGTGTCCCGTTATGGTGTTGGACGTTTCCTCGGGGACAAGGTAAGAGACTTATGGGTTAGGCGGTTTTTCCGTAGTTTCCTTGTAACACGCTGAAGTCAGCGGAAGTGATATAGCCAT
>Ga0315309_1000571_pt1 | contig 22473 bp, 16 predicted proteins | sample TDP4_MG_FD_203080 | JGI IMG/M metagenome (GOLD analysis project Ga0315309, IMG submission 203080) | Freshwater sediment microbial communities from Lake Towuti, South Sulawesi, Indonesia - TDP4 | ecosystem: Environmental > Aquatic > Freshwater > Lake > Sediment | place: Indonesia: South Sulawesi...
GCGATTGAGCAATTCCTAGAAAGGGATAAAAACGCAATACAGCCCCGTTTTCTTCCATGCAATCAACCCAAAACTTGACAAGTTTCCTTATTCCAACGTTGTAGCTTTCTTCACTCCACCTTTTGAAGTCTCTCCTTGCAAAATCGTTTCCCCAGAAACCAGCATTCAGTTGCCAATGCACAGAAGAAAACGAAAATTCCTTGTTATCCACAAGCCATCTAACCTGCTTGTAAACATCCGTTTGTTCCATAACCGTCATTCTGGCAATCAACTCACCACCAAAGCCGTTCCTCCTAATCAATTTCAGGTTGTTGATGATTTTTCCGAAAGTGCCCTTTCCCCTGTAAAAATCAGTTAAGGCTTCATTGCCGTCTATAGAAATTAGAATTGTGTGAAGGCGGTTAACATATTCAGGTTCTAAGTAGTCTAAAAGCATCCCATTCGTTTGGATAATGAAGTGTTTAGCTTTCACATTATCCATAATTTGTTTAATTTCGTCAGTACAAAGAAGTGGTTCTCCACCGTAAAAAATCAACACGCAATCAGTGTCTTGCCTACAAAAACTATCTAACAAATTAGCATCATAACTTATCTTTTGAGGCAAAGCATAGTCAACTTCAAAACTCGGAAAATTAGCATCCACATCCTCTACTGCCTCGCCAAAGCAATATCTGCATTGAAGATTACATGCATTCGTCAATATGACGTGAAAGAACACACTTTTCCCAACAGAAAAGAGTCTCTCCAACTTTTAAGCGTATTTTTCCTTAACCTTTTTTGCCTTCTCAATATACCCTTTAAGCTCTCTTTCCCTGATTCTTTTTTCAGGCAAAGTCTCAGGAGCATACATTAAAGGAATAACAGCCAAAAACAAGAAAAATGCCGTTAAAGAAAAAATCGCGTATACAGAAACAGTCTCTGCAACATACGAACCTATTACAAGTCTTAGAAAATTTGAAATAAAAAATGGTAATCCTCCTATTGCATAATACTTATCGCTAGATGCGCCGTAACTGAGGTCTCCCCATACTATGATGATGAATATTACAGAAAATATGCCCCATGCAATACCATCAACTAAAGTATAGAAGTACCAACTAAGCAAATTTTCAGGGTAGATTCCTAGTACCGCATAGCCAAAACCCAGCCCAATAAATCCAAATATAGTTATCCGCTTACGTCCAATGATATCTGAAAGAAAACCTCCAACAACACTAAAGACCCCAACCAAAACGTTCTCAATTGCACCGAGTGAATTAACTAGGTTTGAGCCAAGAATATTAAACTGTATTGGCAAGCTCAAATAATTTACCAGCGAGAACATAATCCATGGAACAAAGTATAGAATAAACGGTCGTTGACCAAGTATAGATTTAAAATGAACGCTTCTGGTTTTCTTCGCGTTCTCTTGAGAAGGTTTTGTCATAAGGAAAAGTATCAAACCGCATCCTCTCCAAATTGCAAGAGTCAGAGCTTGTAATATAATATTATCAACTGCTGTTATCCCGAGCAAAAGTGATCCTAAGCCGTCAACACATAATATTAAGCCACCAAGTTTTCCGCGATTCTCAACACTAGTGCAATCAGCAAAACAGCCCATGCTTGCAGGTATACCCAATCCAAACGATACTCCGAAAAGAAGTGATATTGCAAAAACATCTAGGCCACTTGCAGAGTTAACCAGCATTAAAATAAGCGAAGAAATTATTCCAAATATTATCCAAAACTCAAGAAAAGTCATTCTTTTGCGAACTTTGTCACTCAGTCTAGCTCCAACAATCGCCGAAAATGTGGCTCCAACAAAATGGATGCTCCACATTAATAGAGCTGCCTCTTTTATGAGCCCTTTTAAGATACTAAACGCAAAGGAATACCATGTAAAGGCATTAGATATCAACACAATATTTGCAACCGCAGATCTCGCTGTGATTCCGAGTTTGCTTAAAAATTTTCCTTCATGCATCTAGAATCTTACCATTTAAGCTGTTCATTTTCAATTACAAATAAACATTTAGTATTTATAAACAAGATTTTGCATACATAAACAGCAAAGCTTTTAAGTTCAGATGTTGAACATAAATACAGTAGAGGAAAGGAGAATGAGGAAAGAAAGACCAAAACCTATTAGATCTCGGGGCTGGTTTTAGTCTTTAGCTTATAGATCTTCTAGTGTGGAGTGCAGCAGTAACCTAAGTGCGTTTTTGGTTCTTCCAATGCGACCTAATAACTTTTCCTCCTTTTTTATTAGCAGTTTCATTTCTTTTTTTAGCTCTTGAACATTCTTCGTGTCCATTATCAGATCCAATATCTTTCGAGTTTCTTGTTTTGTAATTTTATTTTTTCTAAACAACCGAATAATTTCACTCTTTTTTCTTTTATTCTGAAATGCATACAAAATGGGAAGAGGTAAACATTCATTTTTAGCTCTATTTCCAAGTTCATCTGGTTCAAATAAGTCTATGAAATCATCCCTTATAGTCATTAGCATTCCCAGAGTTCTGCCATAATGGCCCAGCACATCAATTTCTTCCGAGTATCCGCCACCAAGAATTGCGCCGATTCGCGTGTTTGCTTCCGCTACTGCTGCTTTCATTTCAATAACTTTACGATATTCTTCTGGTGTTAGATCGTATTTTTCTTTAAAGCCGGTTTCCTTTGCTTCGGCACTACCAATTTCGAAGAATGCTTGTTTTGTTAGGTTTAGAATTGCTTGCCTTTGTTTTTTGGGAAGTTTTTCGCATGCTTCATGGAGGAGAATTAAACCTTTAAATAAAAGAGCATCACCTGCGAGAAGAGCGATATCTTTACCGAATTTTCCATAAACTGTTGGTCTAGAACCTTTAGTTATGGATTTGTCTATGATGTCATCATGTATGTCTGCTGCTCCTGCGAGCAACACTATTGCAGCACCTATTTGGGTTGTTGCATCTGGGTTTCCACCAACAGCTTCGCATGCTAACGAAAGTAGAGCTGGATGTTGAACATCATACCATGATTCCTCCATAAAGTAACGTATCGCTTCATAAACTAGTTTGCACATCATTTTTTCATTTAAAACGGCAGTTTTTGCGATTTCAAATGCCCTTTGCCCATGTTTTGTAAGAAGTACCTGAACTTGTTTCATCAGTTTTTTGTTATTCTTTTTTTTCATTTTCATCTTTTTATTTTATATCGTATTTTGTATTTGTTCTTTTAGTATATACTCATATGATTCTACGTATTGTTTTCCTTTTCTGGTTATTGCGTATACTTTTCTCGTTCTTCCTCCTCGCTGTTGTTTCCGGCTTGTTAAGAAGCCCTTGTATTCCAGCGCGTTAAGTAGTGGGTATAGTGCTCCGTGTCTTAGTTTTACGTCAAATTTTGTTTCTACGTGCTTTTTTATTCTGTAGCCCCACATGGGTTGCGTCCGAATAAGTCTCAATATTTGGATGTCGAGTAGATTTTTGGTTATGCGTTGAACAATTTCTTTTCTGAAGTTTTCTGCCAATTTTTCACGCTCTAAATGTGTTCTATTATGAACTGGTTCATGTTTTGGCTTATTTAAGTTATGTAGAAAATGGAATATTCTGATATGCTTTTATATGCTTTTATATGTTTGCGGTAAGCATGAACCTTTATATTCTTGTATATGCTCTATAAAGTCTTGAGATATGTCCAAAAAAGGACATATTGTATCTATGTCTGACAGAAAAACTGTTGGACATAACTACAGAAGGGAAGTAAAATGGTCAATAACTCAAAAGAAGTTCAAGTCAAGTTGATGAAAGGACTTCTAGACCTGATAGTATTACAGTTTTTGAGCTCACAGCCTATGCATGGTTACCAAGTAATTACAAAAATTCGCAGGACCTTTGGAGTGTACTTTGGACCAAGCACCATTTATCCTCTTTTAAATGCTTTGGAGAAGAAAGGATATGTAAAAAGTGAATGGGACATGAGCAACGAACGACCAAGGAAAGTTTATAAGCTAACAACCGAAGGGCAGAGCTTGCTGAACTTCACAGAGGATTCACTTAACTTCATATGCAGAAAAATAGGTAAGCCGGGAGTACCCAAAGGCACTTTGACAGAGGAGCATACTGCACAACCAGTTTTGCGCCCATTCTTAAAGAAATTTCAAGAATCAAAACCATTGATTTAGCTTGTAAATCCACTAATATCTTTTAGCTTTCAACAACCCTAGAAATAAAGCAACACAGCGTAGCATAATTTTTATTGCTACTTTACCCTCTAAATAAAGGGGACACTTTTGGAAAAAGCAGCCATCCTAATATATGGATGCATAATTTTGCCAATGAATGGAAAAGGCTTCATAGAAGACGGAGCATTACTCATAAAGAATGGGACAATAATTTTCGTCGGTAAATCTGCATTCGCGCCTAGCATAAGGGCTGATGTAAAGATAAATGCAAAGGGAAAGGTTGCCATGCCAGGCTTGATTAACTGCCACACGCATGTGCCCATGACGTTGTTTCGGGGGATAGCCGAAGATCAACCGTTGGATACTTGGCTGAAGGAGACTATTTGGCCCTTGGAGGCTAAGCTTAGGCCAGAAGATGTTTATGTTGGAACCCTTCTAGGATGTTTAGAAATGATCAAAAGTGGAACGACGTGTTTTGCTGATATGTACTTTCATGAGGACATGGTTGCAAAAGCCGTGAAAGAAAGCGGATTGAGGAGTGTTCTGGCAGAAGGCATAATTGAAGCTGGAAATAGGGTGCAGGGCGAAAAAATGTTTGGTGAAAGCGTAAATTTTGCCAAGAATTTCCATGGTTACGCTGATGATAGAGTCAGAGCCATGCTTGGTCCTCACGCAGCATACAGTTGCAGCCCAGACTTGCTTAGAAAGATCAATGAAAGGGCTACTAAGTTAAAAGTTGGTGTGCACTTGCATCTGGCTGAATCAAAAATTATGTTTAAGGAGTTTGAGAAGAAATATGGTTCCAGCGAGGTTGAATTTTTGAATAAAATTGACTTTTTAAAGAGGCATGTTCTCGCCGCTCATTGTATAAATTTGTCAAAGAAGGATATGCGTATTCTTTCTAATCGTGGCGTTAATGTAGTTTATGTTCCGGTGGCTAACATGAAACTTGGTTTAGGAGCAACAAAAATAAAGGACTTAACCGATTTAGGCGTCAACATAGGCTTGGGAACGGATGGGCCAGCTAGCAACAATTCCCTTGACATGTTTGAAACTATGAAGATTGCGGCTTTACTTCAAAAACTCATCTACCAGAATTCAACGGTTCTGCAAGCCTACGAAGTTTTGAAGATGGCGACAATAAATGGAGCAAGAGCCTTAGGACTAGAAGAAAGCATTGGCTCTCTTGAAGTTGGTAAGAAAGCCGACTTAATATTGATTGACCTTTCAAAGCCTCACCTAAAACCCTTGCATAGCATTTACGCAAGCATTGTTTATTCCGCACGTGGAAGCGACGTAGACACAGTTATAGTTGACGGAAAAATCTTGATGGAGAATAGACAAGTGAAAACTTTGCATGAACAGACTGTGATGGAAGGAAGCGAAAAAACTGCTTTAGATTTGCTGTCACGGTAAATCTTATTTAACCGTCTGATTATTGTATCTGCTTCAGCACTGGGTCTGGAAATGCCGCCAATAATTCGGATAGACAATCTTACTAAGAAATTTGGAAACCTTGTAGCAGTTGAACACCTAAACTTAGATGTTGAGGATGGGGAAATTCTTGGGTTTTTGGGCCCGAATGGGGCAGGGAAAACAACAATCTTGCTTATGCTCATAACTGTTATTAAACCGACTGAAGGCACAGCCTTAATAGGTTCCTATGATGTGACTCGTGAGCCAGATAAAGCTAGAACCCTAGTCGGCATGTGCTTTCAAGAACCCAAACTTCTATGGGTCAGCACCCCTTGGGACGTTTTGGACTGGCACTCCAAAGTATGTGGATTATCAACTGACGAACGCAAAAAAAGAGTTCGTTGGGCTCTAGAGGAACTTGAATTATGGAACGAACGGCACAAGAGCATACATACATTTTCAGGCGGCATGCGCAAAAGAGTTGAAATAGCCAAAATTTTGATTCAAAGACCCAAAATTGCTATAATTGACGAGCCCACAGCGCAGATTGACATCGTGGGTAAACATAGAATTTGGAACATGATCCGCGATTTAAGAGACGAAGGCTCAACTATACTGCTTGCAACAAATGAACTATATGAAGCGGATGTGCTCTCCGACAGAGTAGCAATAATGCATAAGGGTAAGCTGTTAGTTTGCGATGAGCCTAAAAAACTAAAGGACAACATACCCGGTGGAGACGTAGTAGAGGTAATTTTAGAAAGAGAAGTTTCCCAGAAATCTCTTGAAGAATTAAAGCAAATAAACCGAGTAGTCGATGTCTTAACAACTAAACCAAACCAATTGAAAATTTACTTAAACCAAGCAGAAGAGGTTCTGCCTCAAATAACAAAGTTTTTTATGAAAGCAAGAATGCCAATAAAATCAATCCACATGAGCGAACCATCCCTTGACGACGTATTTGCACATTACACAGGCTTAACCATCGAAGAGGCACAAAGAAAATGATAAGCTTACGAAAAGTTTGGACAGTAGCAGAAAGAGACATGCGCATGTTTTTACAATACAAGTTTCTTCTAATAATGCGTGCCATATGGTTTCTAGCCCAGATAGCCCTCTTCGGCTTAGTAGTTAACAAAATGCTTCGCCAAGATGTCCAGCTAGTAGTTGGTGGTGACTACTTCAACTTTTATGCAGCTGGAATAATCATAACAATGCTCTATTCAACAGCCGTGTTCATTGGATACGACATTTATGAGGAAGCAGACCACGGGGTCATAGAATATCTATTAAGTGTTCCAGTTTCCCGCAAAGAACTTGTCATTGGAAGGTCGATTGGGGGAGGCTTAAGAAGTTTCATATACGTTAGTCCCATGATGCTTTTCGTTTTATACCTAATTGGAACTTCAAATCTTCTACAGCTTCTAGTGGCATTCATGTCCCTCTTCCTATTCACATTTGGCGTAGCTGGGTTTAGCATAACATTGGCTGTAACTATAAAATCCTCTGACAGATTCGACATATTACTAGGAGTTGTTGACGCCATGATTGTTAGGCTAAGCACAACGCTTTACCCATTAGCCTATATGCCTTCCTACTACGCTGGCATCGCAAGATTTAACCCTTTGACATTTGCCGCCGACCTTTTCCGATGGGGAGCCGGAATCAAATCTGCATTTCTGACCTCTCCAGCAATAGGTGTATTCGGCATAGTTACCTTCTTTTCATTCTTTACATTTATAGGCATATTCCTACATGAGAGAAGAATTGAGGGAGGCGGTTGGCAGTAAAGGCGATATTACACATTGTAGAGAGGGATTTCAGGTATTTCTTCCGCTATAAGTGGTGGGTGGCTGGAATGGTAAGCATGAACCTTGCAGACCTCTTCATAATGGCAATAGTTTACACGGGAATGGTTAACCCAAGCATCACAAAAGATTATGTTTCATATTTCGTTTTCTTCGCTCCAGGTCTAACCATCACGGCCCTCTTCGCTGCAGCCTTTATGATTGGAAGAGAAATAAACATGGAAGTCAGACGCGAAATTTCGCACTACATGTTAAGCTTGCCAATAAAAAGATGGGAACTCGCTTTCGGGAGAATTCTAGCAGGCGGCCTAAGAGGAGTTGTTTATATGTCTCCCCTCCTTCTGACAACTCTTGCCATAACATATATTTATGCACACGTAGTTCCCTCCGGAATACAATTGTTGGTCATAATTGTCGCCTTGCTCCTCACATCTATCGGAACTTCGGGACTTAGTATAGCGCTTGCAGTTTCAACAACGAGTTTCGAAAAATACATAACTGCCAGAGGCGTAGTCTACTACGTGCTTTTCTTCTGCAGTACAGTGTTTTATCCAATAACGCTAATACAAGACGCGTTGCCCAACTCTCTTGTAGTAATAGCACAGTACAACCCTCTAAGCTGCGGTGCTGACTTGTCCAGAGCTTTCCTCTTAGGACACCCACCGTTCACACCTTTTATGTTGCTAGACATAACGTTATTCGCGTTGGTTTTCGCCTTGCTTGCCACTCTCACGTACATGAAAGTAACGCAAAAGTAGTATTCCACGCCATTTCCATAGGTTAAATTTATGAATATGAATAACATATTTTCCTTCTTTCTCACCTTAACAAGCTTAGTTGAAGGTCAAATCTATGGATGAAGTTGAGGCTATCTTTGAACCGCAGAATGTGGTCTTAATAGGCTCAAGCATGATTCGGGAAAAAGTTGGCATGACTTCTCCCCAGCTTTTTAGAAGCGTCACATACAACATGAAGAAATTCTTCCAAGGAAAAACCTACATTCTAGATGTGGATAGGAAAGTTAGTTATAATTTGAATAAGCTGCTGGAAATTCCTGAGCTTGCGGTTATGATGCTTCCGTCAAAGCAATCAATTATGCAGGCGGAGAAATGCGCGAAGGTAGGTGTCAAGGCCCTTGTCATGGTTACTGGTGGATACAGTGATGAACAGCGCCAACAACTGCTTAGACTCAAAGAAGGGTATGGCATTAGAATTTTGGGACCCAACACGATTATGGGTGTGATAAATACTGTCAATGGGCTAAACACAACCTTTGAAAGAAATGTTATGCCAAAAAAGGGAAACATTGCAGTCATATCGCAAAGCGGTGGAGTCGGCGCCTGCATACTTGACTGGGCATGCTTTTCCAATATTGGCATAAGCAAATTCGCTTTCATCGGAGACAAAATAGACGTAGACGATGTTGATCTATTGCGATATTTTAGAAAGGACAGAGATACTAAAGTAATATGTCTATACATGGAAGGAATAAAAAATGGGAGACGATTCATAAAAGAGGCAAGGAAAATTTTTAAGGAAAAGCCCATTCTAGCTTTAAAAGGTGGAATAACACAAGAATCAGTGCAAAGAGCCAAGTCCCATACTGCTTCAATTGCTGGTTCAGACGAAATTTTTGATGCCGCCTTCAAAAAAGCAGGAATAATAAGAGTTGAAAATGTAGAAGAATTGATGAATGCGGCCATAGCTCTCTCGAAGCAGCCTCCGATGCGTGGAGATAACGTGGCTGTCGTAAGCAATGTAGGCGGACCAGCAATACTGGCTGCAGATGCTGTTGTGAGAAACAACTTGAAACTTGCAGCTTTATCTGAAAAAACCAAAATTGGAATTGAAAGTTTGTATCCAGGCGTTGATGCAACTAATCCCATAGATATAATAGCGGATGCCAGAGCCGACCGATACAAGAAAGTGCTGGACATGGTGCTTGCAGACAAAAACGTGGATGGAGTCTTGGTAATTAACATGCTTAAGTCTTGCTTCTTTAAGCCAAAAGATGCTGCGGTAATTCCGAAAGTAGCGACAAAATATCCAAACAAACCTGTTGTGGATGTGCCTGCTGGGGGAGAAGATTTTGCATTGGTACATAAGGTGTTGGGTAATACAAATATTCCATTATATAATTGGCCGGAAAAGGCTGTAAAAGCTCTAAAAATTTTGAGAATCTACAGCAAAATAATTGAAAAGCGTTAGTGTAACTGTATTATGGAGGGTATTAGATGGGAAAACGTGTTGGCAGAGATATAATTCCTGTTTATCAAGTAGACGCATTTACCGACGAACCATTTAGGGGTAATCCAGCAGCTGTTTGCATTTTGCAAAATCAATATGAAGATAATATTCTACAGTCTATTGCAGCTGAAATGAATTTGTCCGAAACAGCTTTTCTGTATCATCGTGGAGAAAAGCCTCTCAAAGAATCAAAAACTTTCCGTTTGCGATGGTTTACTCCTAAGGTGGAAGTACCTCTTTGCGGTCATGCAACTCTTGCTACTGCGGCAGTTTTATTTCGTGACATCCATATTTTGGGAAGGGAAATAACTTTTGAAACAAAAAGTGGAAAATTAATTGCCAAAAAAGGCAAAAATGGAATAATTCTTAATTTTCCAATAGATGAGTCCATACCCATTAATCCCAATCAAGACCTTCTCAAAGCCATAGGTATTGCTAATTTCAAAAATGTAGAATATGCTAAGAAAACAAAGAAACTTCTAATTCATTTGCTGAGCGAAGAGACCTTGAGAAATTTGAAACCAGATTTTGAACTTATGAAATCTATACCAACTAAGGAAGATATCAAAGGAGTTATTATAACATCGCCTGGTCATCCGCCATACGATTTTGTTTCACGCTTTTTTGCACCATGGATAGGCATAAGTGAGGACCCAGTGACTGGAGCGGCTCACACGGTATTAGCGCCGTATTGGTCTAAAATATTGGGAAAGAGGGAAATGTTGGCTTACCAAGCATCTTCCAGAGGTGGTAAGCTTGTTGTGCAATTACACTCGAATGATAGAGTAGAGTTGATTGGTAATGCAGTTATTGTTTTAAAAGGAAAGCTATATCTGCAATGGGAAAAGCATTAACTATATTTTGTAGAGTTGTAGATTCTATTTGTAGTTGTCGCTTTCCTTTAGGTGAAACATTGGTTCAACATTCGAAATGCGTAAGCGAGAAGCTATTTGAGCAAATCCTCAATTTTGGTAGGCATGTCGCTGGTTCTTGCCCGATCACGGCAGCATGCATATGTGGTGATTACGCTTTAGGATTATCCGATGCGAAAACAACAGTGGAAGTTTTACTTGTGATCCATGATTTTCAACCCAGGCTTATGAATTATGTGAAGGTTTTTGATGAAAAGAGTGTTTTTGTTTTTGCGGTTGATGAGTGGGTTTTTGAAAGAGATGTTGACAGAGGTTTCTTAGGTGAAGCATTGGCTTGCAGACTAATCTTTCCATACACCCCTATAATAAATGAAGAATATTTGAATGTTCAAGAGGTTAAATTGAAAAAGCGCTTAATCCTAGAACTTTTGGAAAACATTGTTCTAGATTTTCCAGAACTTTCCTACGAAATTCACATAAAACCTGAATATTTTATGTATGAAACCATGCTTAGCCGAGCCAGACTTTTCCCTCCAATGATATACAATTTGCTAAATTTTATGCAGAAAAATGGTAAGAAAGAAAACATAGAAAATGCTCTTCCTGGATATTTAGAGGCTCTAAAAGAGTTAGAAAGGGAGAAACTAATCAATTTTTCAAAGAGCTATGTGAGAACTTCCAGACATTTTGTAGATAAAACCAAAAGCGGAAATTCGCTTCGCTTCATAAATCTGTTTAAATCTGCGCAGAAGACCTTGTTTACGTCTTTACTTGGGATTTTTCCAAAAATTGTGGGCTTCCTCTCACAGAGAAAAGAAATGTTTAGTAAGCTTCAGAAGGTAGCTCCGGAAAACTCGAAAATTGTCCATCAAATTGAAGACCCCCAAAAGTATTTGTATGTTCCTACTGCCAGTGGACTTGTCTCATTAGCAAGCAGAGTGGATATTAAAGCTTTTGCGAGGAAAGTGCTTTCTGCAACTGAGGATGCCGAAATTAGTATTGAGAAAATTGGCGGTGTTTTAAATGATGCTTATTTAATTAAGACATCCATAAACGGTGAAGAAAAAAGGGTTGTTGTTAAAAGTTTTAAAGACTGGTCAAGTTTCAAATGGTTTCCGCTTACATTATGGACTGTTGGAACCAGAACATTTGCTGTTTTGGGACGTTCAAGACTCGAAAGAGAATGCGCCATAAACCAACTTTTGTACTCCAAAGGTTTAGCTGTTCCAAAGCTTTTGCACGTGAATCATGCTGAACGTTTGATTTTTATGGAGCATGTGGAAGGCGAAAGCCTTGAAAAAGTAATAAAGAGAATTATGAGTTCGAGAACTGTTGGCGAAACAGGGAAGGACTTAAGCATCATAAAAAAGGTTGGCGAAAAATTCGCTGAGGTGCACGCCTTTGGCATTTCTTTAGGCGACACAAAACCTGAAAACATTGTGATTAGAAAAAACGGTGAAATCTGCTTGCTAGATTTTGAGCAAGCTTCGCGGAATGGCGACAGAGTCTGGGATATCGCTGAGTTTCTTTATTATGCTGGCCATTACATCCCACCGTTTGTTGGCACCCGTTCAGCCGAACTCGTCGCAAGAGCTTTCATTACCGGTTATCTAAAAGTTGGAGGAGATATTAAAATTGTTAAAGAAGCTGGAAATCCAAAATACACGAAAGTTTTCAGCATATTCACTTTTCCCCACGTTATTTTTGTTGTTTCCAACATTTGCAGGAAGGCTGCCAGATTGAAGGAATAGGAATGGTTAAGCATAAAACAACTTTGACCTTCTTTGGCGGAGTAAACGAAATTGGCGGAAACAAAATTTTACTGCAGGACAGAGATGTTAAGGTTTTCTTTGATTTCGGCATGTCCTTTGCTTTGAAGAAACAATATTATTCTCCGCCTTTTCTTTCTCCAAGAAGCGATAAAAGTCTAAAAGAGCTTGGGATTCTTCCAAAAATTAAAGGCATCTATATTGAGAAAAAATCTCCAGAAGTTGACGCTGTTTTTATTTCGCATGCACACATGGACCATTCAGCCTACATATCTTTCATAAACCGTGAAGTCCCTGTATACTGCGGCGAGACAACAAAGTTCATCTTGCAAGCGTTAAGTGAGATGCGCAGAGCCGACTTGGAGTTTAATGTTGAAGGCATACATTTTAATCCTTTCAGAACTGGAAAAACCATAACTATAGATCATTTGGAAATTGAACCTGTTCATGTTGACCATTCTGTTCCAGGCGCCTACGGCTTCATCATTCACACCACTAGTGGGGCTGTTGTGTATACTGGAGATTTTAGGGCTCATGGGGCAAAGCCTGAAATGACGTCTGATTTTGCCGAGAAAGCCAAGGATGCAGAACCAGTGGCTGTTATTACTGAGGCTACGAACATGACTGGTGCTTCCGTTTCTTCGGAAGTTGAGGTTGAAAATAAATTGAATAGTATTGTTGGACAAGTAGATGGCATTGTGCTGGCTGACTTCGCTTACACGGACATTGATAGGTTAAATTCTTTCTATCAAATTGCTAAAACGAATGGGCGTTGTTTGGCTGTTTCAATTAGACAAGCTTTTTTGCTAAATGCACTGCGCAAAGATAAGGGCTTAAGCATTCCTAACTTAAGTGATGAGAACATTTCGATTTTTCGAAAGTCGAAGAAAACGAAAGAAAACTGGGAAAGCCAACTAATGGAGAAATATCCCGACAAAATTAAAATTGCCTCTGACGTTTCGAAGCAACAATGCAAAGCAGTTCTAGCTATGTCCTTCTATGATTTAGAAGAGCTGGTAGAAATAAAGCCAAAACCAGGCAGCTGCTATATTTTATCTGCTTCAGAACCATTTAATGAGGAGATGGAGATTGATTTTGAAAGACTTGTTAATTGGCTTAGACATTATGGCTTACCACAGTATCATGTCCATGTTTCTGGGCATATAATGCCGCTACAACTGAAGAATATTCTGAAAGAGATGAATCCGAAAAGAATTTTTCCAGTACATACTGAACATGTCGACTTATTCGCAAAGTTTGTTGACAACTTGAAAAGTGAAGTTGTATGTGTTGAGAAAGCTAAAGAATACACTGTTTAAGATGCATGTTTGAAATTAGCTACAAGAAATGGTTGTAGTAAAGCCCTTCGCATACATATATAGAAGAATTTTCCGTAACCTTTATAAATTAACCAACGAATATACAAATATTGGTCTTTTCAGATGGAATTGTTTGCTAAGCAAGAGTGGGGTTCCGTTGTTCTTTTAACAGTCCTAGTTTTAATGAACCTTTCAGCAATACAAGATGTTGCTGCTGGTTCATTGGTGGATGAAAGGATGGATGTTAACGTTTTTGTGATTTGTTTGGATGGTGTGAATGCAAGCTGCGTCGAAAACATGTCCAGAGTTTTTGAAGGCGTTTTGTTAGCGTCTAAAGTTGATAGGATTCGTTATTGGACCGGTGAGTGGGAGTATGAAGGAATGACTCCCAGGCGCGTTATGGGCGAAATTCCAATTAACGTGAGCGTTACAGCCATAATCGACTGGACAGCTTACAGAATTTTAGTTGAATATGCAAACAACGTTATAATAATGAATGCCCACGGCGAAATTTTACCGGTACCCAACACTCATGGTCGTGAGGAGTGGATTGACAGAATAGCTGATGCTATGCTAAACAGAAACGTTACATGGGTACACATGGCAGGATACCCATTCCGCTATTGTTGGCATAAAAAAACTGGTGAAGAAGCATGGGGTGAAGAAGGGTTCAAACAGTTGATGACCAATATGGGTAAAAGCAACGTAACATGCGAGCCTCGACCAGTAACTAGCGGACCATTTCGTTTAAACCCCACATCCGAACAAGACATTTTAATAGACTGGTGCGAGTTTCATCATGCCTTTTGGGTGGGTTGGGGCTATACTCTTAAGAATTGGGAATTCAAAAATCATTTGGTGATGCCCCCCATTTACGGTACCTACTCAGGAATGGGACCTTTGCCTGCAGCTGTGGTAAAATTTGCAAAGGAAAACCAAAGCGCGCATCATAATTTCGGGTTTTTTGTTCACTTTGGGGTAGGTCAAACATATGAATATGATGGAGAAAAAATAACTGATAGGGATTTTTATGGTGCATATGCCGCAGCTGCTGTGGCAATAAGGGCTCATGTGATGAAGGCCAAATCGTTGGAGGCAATTTATTACGCTGAGGCTGCGATAATTAAAGCACGATTGGAGGGAAGAATCAAGGGTTTGGACAAAGCCGTCAACCTGCTTATGGAAGCCAAGGAAGCCTACTTTTCTAACAGTTATGATGAGGCACTTCTGAAAACCTACCAGGCGAAAAAGGCTGTAGTGAAAGCTGTCAACCCAAGTTTCATTGAATCTTATGGTTACTTCTGGGGCGCATTGGGCATAGCCACAGCCATTTTGGGGGGACTTGCCATAAGGTGGAGAAACAACAGGCACAAAAATTCTCATGTGAGCCGTAAAGAAAATGAAAGGACTTAACACATGCATTCTGTTAAGTATAATTGTTGTTTCTCTCTTTCCTTTGATTACGATGCCTCCAGCTATGGCAGCTCAAGGACAAGCAAAGGTTTACATCATCTGCTTGTCTGGTGTTGGCGGCTGGTGGGTTGATAACCCGTCAAGGGTTAAGGATGGTGCAACTCTTGCGCTTTCACCAAAAGAAAGCATTAATATACCTTCAGTTCATCCGAAGTATGGTAAGGCTCCACCTTTTTATAATGTTAGGTATAAAGTTGTAACGGATTGGGCTACGTATAAGAACGTAATTGAATCTTACAAGGAAGTTATGGTCCTGAACACTCATGGCGAAATATTGCCGATACCTTCTGGCTACACTGAAATACAGTTGGTTGACAAGATAGCTGATGCAATGCTTCATCGACGTGTAAGCTGGGTTCACATAGCTGGTTACCCATTCTATCGAGTTTGGCACCAGGGCGCCGGTAGCTCCCAGGAATGGCCGTCAGGCGGGCCTTTCGGCTTCAAAAACCTTACATCACACATCAACATGCCAAACGTGGATTGCTGGCCTTCAGGCTCGAGTACCGAACCGGTGCGCTTAAATCCTACGGCTGAGGGACAACTTCAAAGCGGATGGGGAGAACTTCATCATGCTTTTTGGGTGCAGCTTGGCCGACCTCTAAAGTCTTCTGATTTTAAGGAATACCTTATAATGCCTATTCATGGTAGTGAACCCTGTTACACAAGTGCTGTCATAGCGTTTGCAAAGCCCGGACAAAGGTTTAACCCATCTGACCAGTATGGCTTTGGGACGTATGTTCACATCGGCACCGATCAGACTTTTGAGTACGATGGTGTAACTCCTACCGATAAGGATTTTTATCGGGGTTATGTTGGTGCTGCGGCTGCCGTTTGGGCTGAGATGCAGTCTCTTCACGGTAGAGGTGAAAAAACTACCACTTCTGAGTGTGAATTAGCTGTTTTTGCTAAGCCTTTGATAAGCAATTATTGGCGCGGCCTTGATGAAACATGGCATATAGAGCTTTCCTTTGGAGTTTATGCATGCTTAAAATCTTGTAGCTACTTTGGCGATCCAAAAGTCTGGATTCAAAAAGCAGAAGTAACTGTAAGAGACATACCAACAGGCTGCCAAATGCAGTTGAGGCAGAGTGAATCTAAAAACGGTTATGGCGACAATCCAACATTAAATGGCATCTTTACGTCGGAAAGCAAGCTGATAGCCGAAGCCCTCCTATTCATTCTGGCGCTTGACCCAGAAGTCGGCTTTATTGCACTCTTTCCTGAGGGTGTATTGCTGTTCTCCGATTGGATGGAAATAGCTTTAGGCGAAAAGAGAAGGGGAATTGACAAACCAGATTCAGTGGTAGAGTTCAGTTACCCACCCGTTATAGAACAAAAGAAAATTGGCGACTACTGGTATGAAGAGTTCGAATCCATCATCACGATAGAATTACAAGTGCCAAGAGCTGGTCGAGACCAATGGAGCATCATACCATTACGATGGGACATAAAAGTTTTTCCAAGCCTCGGTGGTATAACAGCAAGGGTATGGGGAGGAATTTCCGTAGCTGCCTACAACGCTTATGTTCCAACAAATTTTACGACCACTGTTTTCTTTGAGGACTTCGAAGATGACATGAGCGGCTGGAGCGTAGGAGACAACGATCCCTCGGCAGGATATGATTATTGGGGAAGGAATTCCTATAATACTACTGATCCGTGTCACGTGTGGTGCGCTTGGGTTGGAGACAATTCAGTTAAAAATGAACCAAACAGGGAACACATGTTCTACGACAAAAACATGAAAGCCTACCTCACTAGAGCAATAGATCTCAGATCATATCGGCAGGCATTTCTCCTCTTTGAAGTATACAATTTTCTTGTAAGAGATGGTTATGACGACCGTCTAAAGGTGCAATATTATGCAAACGACGTTTGGTCAGACATAGATTCCCCTTTCAGCAACACCATGCACGCATGGCAAATTAAAGGACCCTATAACATGCCAAATAATATAAAATACATAAGATTTCTATTCGAAAGCGACGGCGACGATATAATTGACTGTGGATCTGGTCTTGACAATATCGAAATCAGAGGAATTCTTCCAAATGACGCCGGAACACAAAGCGATGCCGGCAACACCCTAACCGAGGCGACCTTCATGACCGTTTCAGACACACTTAAAAACTATGCCGGCTACCTAGACTCTACCCCTGACTGTTATAAATTCACTGTGACAAGCTCTGACTTGGGAAACAAGTATGTTCGGGTTAACCTGAACATACCCCAAAACACAGAATTCTTCGTGGAGCTCTACGACCTCTCAGGGAATTGGAAAGCCGGTCCGGCCGGCCCTTCAGAATATAGTTCACTCTTTTACAATCTCAAAACCTCCGACACGCCGGGAAACTGGACGATTAAAATCTACAGTACCAATGGCTTCGGACAATACAATTTCGACATAGGAGTTCTACCGGGAAGAATTGGTGGCTGCCCGTTCGTTTATGTTTGGAACGGGCAAGAATATGTGGTCGACAACAATCTTCTGCCTGCTTCCGCTGAAAGCGGTGGAACTGACACAGAAGACTTTTACAGACTTGAGCAGACGCTAGCACCAGTCTATCAGAACCCATTGATTTCACTCTACTCCTTCCAAATCCGGGAATTCCAGAAGGAACACTCTTACCTGGACCAAGTTAGGCTCTTGGCCGTAAACCATCAGCAAGACGTAAACGTAGCAGTTTCTCCGAACGGCGAAATCTTAACCTATAGAAACTCACATCCACCGCTTTCATGCGCAAACAAGTATGGATACAATGTGCTTGAAACAATACAATTCATTGATCAAGAATATTATCAAGGCTATACAGGCGACTACCTGATCCTAAACTTTGGAAACTTGAACATTCAAGATGGCGCAAAGCTTGTCATGAGGGCTGATATAGAAGACATTAAAGAGTCTATACTCATCCAAATCCTAAACCAGACCGAAAGCTGGCAAACAGTTGCCAAAGTTATTCCAAGAGTTTACTGGGCAACAGAAATCATCAACCTAACCAACTACCTGCCAGACACAAGCGGCAAATTGCAAATCCGCTTATATTTTACTGCCCCTCATAAATTGGACTATGTAGGTCTAGACACAACTCCACAAGCCGACATAACAATACACAACAGCCTCCTAACTTCCGCCATTCACTCACAACATGGAATCATAACATCCAAACTTCTATGCAATGACCAAACCTACGCAGAACTATTACCAAAACAGCAAATAAGCCTACTGTTCATCTTAGCCAACAAACAAAACCAAACAACGTTAACAACCTTCATCTTTTATGTAGAAGGACACTATAATACAATCCCATAATACATTTATTTTTATCCACACAATTTAAAAATATCAAACGTAAGTGAAATGTTAATTATAAGTTCAAAACTTTAATCATTAGGTTTTGTCGTGTGTGGTGATTCATAACCTATAAGTTGACGTATTGACTCTTGATATTCACGATGGTGAATGAAAGCAAATACAAAACTTGACCGTCGAATACGAGTGCTCTTCCACAGCTTAGGCTTAAGCTCTCTAGGCGGTGCCATATTCCTCCAGATTCTAGTTTTCACAGACATACTACAACATGGATACTTCATGGCGGTAGAAAACAATCCAGCCATCCTATTATTTGAAATAGCTTTGACGCTTTTTGCCTTTATTTACTTCATATTCATATATCAACGCTTTATCCGCTCAATAAAATAGCCATATTTTAAGCATCAAAATTTAAAAAAACCTTTTTGGCTGGCGCTAAATAACAAAAGAAGAATAGAAAATCATTAAATAAGCTCTCAGAAGATTGATTCAAATAATTTTACAATGAGGTGAAAAATCTTGGATAAATATAAGACATTAACATTGGCTTTGCTCCTTTTGCTTGCGACAGCTGTAGTTCATAATGCAAATGCGAACTCCTTAGACCAAAATCGTGTCTACAAGTATTCTCTAGCTGGGTTTGAAGTGTGGGTTGAGTATCCCTTTGAGGCATATCCTAATCAAACTATAACCTTAAACGTTACAATCAAAGCGTGGACGGATTTAATAGTCAACTGGACTGTGATTGAACTGTATACTTTCAATAACGTAACGAGAGAGTATACAATGCTTAATAGTCTCGTGTATGTTTCCCAACCACAATCTCTCTTGGGTGGCGGATTGTTGAATGAAACTTCTTACGAGATTAAGCTTCCTGATTATGCAGCCAATCTATTGTACGGCAAGATGATACTGAAGTGGACTATTAAAGGAACCGAAGAGTCCACAGTCTATGAACGGGAACCAATCTTTATCATGGGATACTTAAGGAATCCTGAGCTGGAAAGGCTTAGAAACGAAGTTACGGAACTAAAGGAAGAAAACGCTGATTTGAAAGAAAACATTACTGATCTTAACAATACTCTGACTGACATCCTCAACAATTTAACAGACGTCCAAAAACGTTATGAAGGAGAGTTAAGTGGCACAAAAAGCGTAGTAGCCATCTTAGCCATTTCAACAGTGTTCTTTGTGGCTACAACTGCATACTTGTTTATGCGGAAGCCTAAGGAATACTGGTGAAATAACCCGCTTTTTTCTTCTGTTTAGATTGTAATGTGTTTTACTTTTTGTGAAGGTTCTGAGCTGCAATAAACGTTAATCCTCTTTCGGTCAGTGCTATGGCGGTTCTATTCACAGCATCATGTTTGTCAAGATAGTTGTTTAAAAGTTTGGGCATTAGTCCTTTTTCGATGATGTCTTTTTTGGGCATGAAGTAGTCTAGAATGTCTGTTGGGTGTTCTCGGTTTTTATCAATTTCTGGGGTTCCTCCTTCATGTTTGGCACTTATGTTTTTAACGTGGTCGGCTATTTCTAGAAGTTCGTTTAGGCGGTCGTATGGCTGTCTAACGATGCTCTTTTGGGTTTCCACAATGTGGTGTTCGATGCGAACGATGTCTTCAAAGCCGAAAGCTTCTCTTATGTAAGCTGAAAGTTCGATTGTTTGGTTGTTGACGGAGTTGGAGAGGTTGAAGCCTATGAGTGGAGTTGTGCCATCTTCTCGGCTGAAAAATTTTGCAGTCATTAAAGTCCAAAGTATTGAATAGGGGTTATCATTACCCAAATACACGGAAATCTTGAATTCAATATCGATTCCAAGTTTGTGCAGCCAATATCCAAGCATCACAGCGCCCGTGTTTATATTCAACACTTGCTGGATGCCATATTCAGTATAGTAATGAAGGAACTCGTCAACCCACTTTAAAGCATATTCGTTCGGCACTCCCACACCTCCAAAATAGCCGGTGATGGTTTCAGGTCCTCCTAAATGAACGTTGATGGGATTGCCGTCTGGTCCTGGCAAGGTTCCTTTCGTATCTAAAGTCTGCACGTAGGAAGCGCCTATGATTTGCATTGCGGCGGCAAAGGCCAGAATATCATGGTCTTCAACCTGTTCTTTCATGTTGCGGACGCGGATGTAGCGGGCTGGCATTAGGTCTTGGTTGGCAATCGCTCGTTTTGCCTCTTCTATGAGCCATGGGAAAAAGTTGAAGGCGCTAATTTCCAACGTGACAGCAAAAGACTCGTCAAACTTTGTGGATTCAGCCTTTTTTCCCAAGATTTTTCTGCGATAGTCTGTTATGCTGATGAAGACTTTTTTGTCGCGTTGTTTAATTAGCCACTCAAGGTCTTTGGCGTAAGGCGAATTTTTCTTTCTAAGCCTGTTCATGAGGTTTTCGAGTTTACGGGCTTCTCTAGCCTTGCGGTTAATTTCGTCAACGCCGCCATGCTTTTCAACAATCTCTAATAAACCTTTTACGATGGGATTATTTTTTCTTAGGAGAAAATCGTTTATTTCTTTCAGATTCTCTTCTTTAATTCTTAGCCTTTCTTTAATATCATCCATGATGGTTACTCTCCGAATATCTAGTGTAGTCGGTCTAAAGAAATTTAAGTATTTACGTAATTAGCTGTTTATGTTTTGCATGTCAATGATTCTGTATGGTTTTGGTTTTGTTAGATAAAATTTTATGGAGTTTTTTCTTTGTTATGATGGCTGTGAGTGTTGTGAAAATTAAGGCTAGTAATGGGATTAGCATTGGAAACTCTGGTATTATTGTGATTTCGTGTTCTGAGTGTTGATAGGTGAAGTAAATGTGCGTGTTTATGCTGTCTGTCCAGTTTATGAAGGGCCAGGGCTCGCCGTTTAGGAGCAGTGTGTAGTTGCCTTGCCACATTTCTTGGATGATTATGTTTGGTATGGTTACTTTACAAAAGCCTGTGGTGGGATAGTCTCCGCTAACGTTAAAGCTTATTATTTTCTGTTCCGTGTCGAGTTGAAAGTTTGAGACTGTGGAGTTGCTGACTACGTAGATTTGGTATGATGTTTCGTTCCAAACAACATCAAAGGCATTGAATTGAAATCCTGGTAAAACATAGGTGCTCTGTATCTCGAAGTGGTAAACGCCTCCATACATCTCGTATAAGGGTAATTCAAAGATTGCATGAGTGCCGTTTTCACGTGGCCATAAGTAGGGAGTTTCGTAATAATAGCTGTAATAGGTGTAGCGTCCTTTCCAGTTGGTTGCGTTGAGACACCACATAAGATCGTTTGGAATAATCACTTCACAACCTACGCCAAAATAAGTGGACGTGAGAACATCAAGTTTTAGGGTATCCTGCTCTAGCCTGACGTTTGCCACATCAATGCGTGGTGCAAAATAGCCTTCAGCACTGCTTTTTGTAATTATGTTGAATGTGTGGTCGTTTATTTTGATTGGATGCGTTTGAACATATGCTGCCTTTGCATACAATGTGCTGGATGTTACACGCACTGTGCATGAGCCGTTCTGCATTCCTAGGTCGGGGTGAAAACAGACGTAGAGGTGTATAGTAAAGTTGCCAGATGGAGAGAAAAGGTCCTGTGTCATCTTTCTTGTTTCCCACATTTCATAGCCAAGCCTTATGCAAGGATAAGGCGTAGCCGAACTATAGACCACTGTTAGTGATTTATTCGAGTTCCATGTTGGAATATGGCTTCCGATTTTTTCCTCCAGTCTTAGCAAGCTAGTCCAATTAGTGTATATATCATATGCGCGTCGGTCATATTTTGGAGGTAGCCATGGCTTTTCTCGGTTCGCCCAGTATTCTTCGTATTGGGGTGCACCTGGATAATAGTATTCATAGCTAGGGTCTATTGTGGAGTTGTAGTATGGATTTCGGAGATAACAGGGCGATGCCTTATATTCCCACCAGTGTTGGTCCCAGAGTGGGTATACTTTGCCGTTCGGTGTTGTCCAATTTGTTTCTAAGGAATATCTTGCTGTTGATTTGCTGTCTTTGAATTCTGGTGTTGCCGACCACATGAAGTCGTAGTAAAACTCGTATGCTGGTTCTTCATAAGGATAGTGAAACTTTGTGGAAAGTATTGCCATGGCTCCTTCAGTTCCGTT
>Ga0315309_1000572_pt1 | contig 22442 bp, 20 predicted proteins | sample TDP4_MG_FD_203080 | JGI IMG/M metagenome (GOLD analysis project Ga0315309, IMG submission 203080) | Freshwater sediment microbial communities from Lake Towuti, South Sulawesi, Indonesia - TDP4 | ecosystem: Environmental > Aquatic > Freshwater > Lake > Sediment | place: Indonesia: South Sulawesi...
TCTGGTTAGCCGTTCAAGCGTGTTCCTCTTGAACCTTGCTGTCGGCATCATTTTCTTGGGCTTCATAAATATCAGCACATTTCTCGTGTTTGGCATGGGATAGCCAAGCCGCGACAGTGTTTTAAGGGTCTCAGATTTCAGGGAATCTTCTTTGGAGTGATGTCGTCCAGTCAGGTAAACTATTCCCAGACCCATCGATCTAAGTCTCGATGTGACTTCGACTGAGCCCCTGACAGGGATATCCAAGTCCATGTACTTGCTTGACAGGAACACTTCGTAGAACCTGTTTCGCTGTTCGGGCAAGAGCTTCTTAACATCCAAAACTGGAGGAGTGGTAGATGAGAGGCAACCAGTGGCCTCGCTAATCGATCGTTTGAACCTTTCTCGGCTATCAATCAGTGTGTTATCCAGATCAGTAACAAGGAACCGCTTCTCAGTCCTATTCTTCAAACCACTGCCACCGGTGTGAGACTTGACCAAGCAACGTTGTCCTCCTGACGATAATTCTGCTCAGATGAGGAAAATGCTGTCCACGATCTAGCCACTTTAACGTCCAAGGAAAGAGGAATTCCACGAAGGTAATGGGAGACGATAGACTCCTACTGCGGGCTAATAGTACACTTGGCGTTGTGAACTATGAACTTTGATAGCCCGAAGTTCGCAATTTAGAGCGTAATAATATAAGATAAAGAAACTCTATAAAACTGTACGTGCAGTCGAGATCGTTCTTGGCAACAACGGTCGAATGTTGAGAGGAGAACTCGAATCACATGAGTGGTGAAATGAAGGCTGGTAAACAAGACTACATTTTCAAGGTTATCCTGATAGGAGACGGCTCAGTTGGGAAGACATCACTAGTTCGCAGGTACATGGAAGGGAAATTTGGGGCAGACTACTTGCCGACGATAGGCTCACAAATCTACACTAAGAAGGTCGTGGGCAAAGGAGAAACCAAGATTACACTCGTAGTATGGGACATATCGGGACAGCCCGCATTCACAGCGATTAGACCCGAATACTACAAGGGTGCCGCAGCGATCCTATTGGTCTATGACCTGACAAGATCTGAGACATTCCAACACTTGGACGGATGGCTCAGCGAGACCAAGAGGTACTCGCCTAAACCAGAAGTGGTCTTGATAGGGAACAAATCGGATCTCGAAGCCAGGCGAAGAATACCTCATAGGGCTGGTGAGGAGTATGCCTCGAAGATCAGAGCTCCCTTCCTTGAAACCTCAGCCAAAGACGGTAGCAATGTTGCGGAAGCTTTCGCCACCCTCGCGGATAAACTGGTAATGACAATTCCAAGCACAGGAACCAGAAAGTAGATTGAATGGAGAGGTAATCACGTGAACTGGGTATGCTGGCCGACTGTTTCAGAGGCATCAAGCATGGAGGATGAGCTTGGGTGCAGGAGAAACGCAATAGATTTCTGTTCGAGGGCGTCATCCTATGCAGCTTTGATCAGATCCTGGGACCCACTCCCAGCGCGGTTCATCCAAAGGGATTCATTAGCGATGAGGAAGCGAAGAGGCTGGCAGAGGAAGCTATGTTGCTTCTAGTTGCGGGCAGACAAGATACTTTCCATACGATCATGTCCTTTCCGGAAAATGGTAAGCTGGGTGTGGTCGGAGTCTACCCTAGTCCATTGGGAAACACACTCGCGATAGTTGCGGTCTTCAACGAAAAGGCAGGAAGCATTCTTTGGCGAAGCTATCCTTTGATGCGCAACCTGCTTCGAAGTGAAGCGACGAGTGCATTACACGAAGGCCCCGACGTGGCCGCTAAACTATTCGGTGAGATCCAGAAGTTATGTGATTATCTAAGTGAAGAAAGCGATGCAAAAGAGGTTGCGAGACTTCTGGAGAAAAGCATCGAAAAGGCAGGCATCAGCGTTGAGACTCTGATCGGTTCTGGCCAGTCAAGAGCACAACAGAGCACAATTTCAAACCTGAAAGTCAGTCTTTCAAATCTGCTCACAGCACTCCGGGACATGAAACTGGTGGCGGAGAATCCAGTATAGTGTTCACGACTGAGGTTCGTGCAGATGAGAGTCAGAAGAAGTAAAGGGTTTTGCACGAAGGAGACCTCTATCACCATAAACTACATGGCAAGGGGGGTTGCCTGAGTTGGGCGTTAACTCAGGGAACGTGAGAATGCCGAACTGCGTCAAAGGCGTAGTCCTATGCAGATTTGACCTATCCTTTGGACCAGTACCAGTGATAGGGTATCCTCCAGATTTCGTAACCGCCGAACAGTCGAACAGGATCGCTATGCGTTCAATGCTAAGGCTCAGCGCAGGACAGGAAAAAGCGGCAGTGACATTTTCAACATTTGATGAAATAGGGGTTATAGGGCTAGGAATTTTGGGCAGATTACCGACTGTTGGTTTCTATTCTTTGGTAGTCTTCTTCGACCTCAACGTTCCTAAATGCATCTCTGACGAAATTGACAAAGTAAAATCTCTACTAGCCGACATCAACACTGAATTCCCGCAACAGGAAACTGCTATGAATGGTTTTGTAAAGAAGGTTTTTGTGGAAACCCAAGAACTTGTAGAACAGATCGCTAGAGAGGCGACCGTGGTGAAACAATATTTGACTAGGGAACTGGAGGATGGAATCAATGGCGTCGCTAGCCAAGTGATGCTATTAATCGATGAGTGCCAGAAGATGAATGCACGTCCTCAGAAGCAGTTTATTGAAAACGTTAGGGAAGTGGCAAGCAATCTCAGCTTGCTAGCAATTAAATATGACCAACTCCGTGCAGCACAGAGTTCGATCGATCTACTCACGCGGCTTGAAAGAATAAGATATTAGGGAACCAAGTAGCGGGATCAGGAAGAGGCATGGATGAAGAGCATGTGCGATCGTTTAACTATGAGACTCTTCATACAACTGAAAGGGGATTGTTAAGACGCAAGTATTTAAATATCTAAGGGATCAAATCTAAGGGGTGAGTTGATGGAGGACTCCTGTGAATTCTTGGAGCCACATTTACGGAAGAATGATCCGGACGGTCACAGTAGGAGTAACATCTTCATGACTCTAAAACAGAAATCTGCATATGGGGGAAATGAGAAGTGGAGTTATCACGTATGGCTACTAAGGACATGGTTCCAACAGGGATAGGACAACTAGATAAGCTCCTGAATGGAGGCTTCCCAAGAGGGAGATGCATCCTAGTAACAGGGAGCTGCGGTACGGGGAAGAGCATTTTCGGTGTCCAGTTTCTTTTTCATGGCATCACAGACTGTGATGAAAACGGGATCTTAATAACCACCGAGGAGAGTCCAAGTGCGGTTAAGGGGAATATGAAGAGTTTCAACTGGGATCTTGAGAAATTAGAGAGGGAACACAAGCTGGGTATCATAGACGTTGCGACTCCCAAGTCGAGAGTTGCCTACACTGGAAGAGATCAAGTCACGCGCCTTATCAACATGAATACTTTCTTGATGACACTCACTCAAGTTCAGAAATCGATTGACGCGAAGAGAGTGGTAGTGGATTCTATCCCAGGGCTTGAACTCATGATTGAGGATCCAGCTGAGATTAGGCACGCTATTCACAGGATCGTAATCACTTTGAGAGAACTAGGTTGCACTACGCTTCTGATCTCTGAGGGAATGAAGCGGGGTGAGGTAAGTCGTTTTGGTGTTGAGGAGTTCGTATCCGACGGCGTGATCTTCCTTGAGCAGATAAGACACGCAGGCAAGTTTGAGCGCGGACTGACAATAGTTAAGATGCGAGGAACCAACCATGAATCAAAGACTTGCCCAATGATAATAACTGAAAAGGGAATGATGGTGATACCTACCCAGGTAACTTCACTGCCCTCAGCATTGGAGCTATAGTGAAACCCCTTTTGACTGTCTCTGAAAGAACGGGAGCAAAAGCATTTCTGCCATAATTACGAAACGGCGGTTCTGAGAATCGCCTATGCAATCGTGGGTCCAGACCACTTGACACAATGAACTGTCACTGATAGAGAAGGTCCGTTGAGACTTGCATCAACAAAGAGTACACTTAGTAGGAAAAGTTGTCTCCAAGGACATCGAGACGTCGCTTGCAGAGTACGCAACAGTGGAAGGAAGAGTCATCGTGTTTGCTCAGACTGGAAAGTTCAGCCTATTTGGTAGGAATTATGGCATCAGTGCGCCACCCGAACCTTGGCTGACTCCCTTTAGCTTTGCACCACCGAATGAATTGATGAAAAGCTTCAAGGTAGGCTTACTTGGCACCGAGCTGTTGAGCTTGTATCCAAGACATGTATTGACGGAACTACCTGAAGACCATGAAGCGCTAGTTTGTGTGGCTGTTGCAGCTCAACCCAGAAAGTTCATGGGAGTATCCTTAGCTCGCAAAAGAATCGGGAGAGGCGATCTAGTTCTGTGCCAATTTGATCTTAACGATAGGAGCAACCCATCTGCGCTCCTCATGTTACGAAACCTTTTAGCTGAACGAGAGACTTCATAAGAATCATTGTAGGATCCCGGGAAAGTGGCGGAGACTCATTCAGTTGGTTTCCTGTCTTAGGAGATACTTTTCGAGGACATCCTTTGCTTTTTCCCGTTTCCTCTGGTGCTCTATCAGGAATGCTGCTACACGTTCTGCGAGAAACTCTTTGCATTCACCGCAAAGAATTTCTCCTTTCCTGCACTCAACATAGAGTTCCTCCATTCTCTTGTCGTCTTCTTCGAATAAGAAGTAGAAATACTGGTGGACTGGACAGATATCCGGGTTTCCACCCAGCTCTCTTTGCTCTGCTATTGTTGGTCTTCCGCCCGTGAAGGCATTCACAATCTTCTTCTTAGCATCCTTTGGCGTGTCAGTCAAGTAAATTGCTGTCTCAGGAATAGAGGCAGACATCTTGCCAGACTGCTGTAACGAGGGGAAGAATTTGCAGTGGATCTGGGCAGGCTTGTAGTAACCCAGCTTTGGCGCAGCGTCCCTAGCCACCCTCCAATACGGATCTTGATCAATCGCTGCTGGTATTAAGCACGGAACCTTCTTGCCAGAAAAAACGGATTCAATGAAACAGGGCGCTGCCTGAACGCCGGGGAAGAAGATAATGCCTATGTTTGACTCTTCCTTGAAGCCGAAGACTGCCTTGACAGTGGAGAAGGTCGTCAACTTGGCCACCCTCAGGGCTAACTCGTACAGAGCCTTGATGTCCTTGACATCCATGATCAGCTTAGTCTTGTCCTGTTGAAACCCCGCTGCTATCACATCGAGGGCGTTGTCGTAAGCATGGTTTCTTGCATCTTCCAGAGACAAGTCTCTCTTGACTAGAAACTTTTCGTCGTCGGTTATCTGGAAGTATAACTTTGCGTTAAAGGCGTCTTGGAGATATTTAGTGAATATCCACGGGATCATGTGTCCTAGATGGGTTTTGCTGGATGGGCCCCTACCTGTGTAGAGTATGAATTTCTCTCCCTTGTCGTATAGGTCCAAGATTGTATCCAAGTCTCTGTGCGAGAAGAAAATCTTGCGCCTAAGTTGCAGATGCAGAAACCCCGCTGCTTTTTCGATTCTATTGGTGAGCTTGCCTGTTAGAGGCTGAGTTCCGAATTCTCTTATGAGTCGCGCGTAGTCGATCTTGCCTGATACTTCCCAAGGCGTTACAACCATTTCTTCCTCTTCGCTAACCATTTGCCTACCGTAGCCCCCTGCAGGAGCTATTTAGGGACCGTGTCGAAAACATTGCTAATGATATTTGACATTTACTTAAGTCTTTGATGACTGATTAATCTATTTGTGGGTCGACTTAAATCAACTGCTAGAAAATAATTCGCATTGATTGGCTCGCAAGAGGAGCCATTCGCAGCAATCCTACCACATCCTATTTTTATAAGGAAACTCGTTCATATAGATAATACCAGACGACTGATGACAATCCCAGCTAGCCTTGCTATTCTGAAACAACTTCATGTCCTGGCTTGACTGATCTCAGCACTGGCGAGAAATGCTCACGCTCTGGGCAAATCCAAATCATCGAGAGTCATTGTCGTAGAGTTGGTTAAGATGCGGAAGAAAACAACTCGTGAAGAGGATAAGAAGGATACTTCTACACGAGGAGAAGAGTTCAAGGAAGAGGATTTCAAACTTATAGAAAGTGACATTGAAAAGGCACTGAAGACCATAGGCTCACAAAAAGGAGAAGATCTCACGGTTGTGACCGAAGAAAAGACTACGGTCAACAAGGAAGAGGTCAAGCCCACCAAGAAGGAAGTGGTCAGGGAAGAAAAGGCTCCTTTCAAGAAGGAAGAGGAAGAACCTCTAGAGAGACTTGTTAAGAAAGTTGATGAAGTGTACGGGTTCCTTGACGAATTGTCAAAGGGATTGGTTCAACTGAATAAGGACCTGAAAGACAAAGTCGACTTCATCAGGACTGAGACGGATAGATTCACTGCTAATCTGAGAGATGCTTCAGGGATCTTGGAGAGAGTTAGGAGCGAAGTTCAGGGCACCCCTCCCCCAACGCAAGTAGGGATAGGAGGAGAGCGTGAACCAACCTTCGCCACCCAGCCACGGCAGCAACAGCCTTCACCTTCACAGCCATCTCAAAGTTATCCTCCCTCCTATGCGTATCAGCCACCGCCTCCACAGCAACCGCAATACTATACCTCGCGACCTCCTTACCAGCAGCAACAGCCCCCGCCTCCTCCGCCATCTTTCGGTGTGTCGCCAGAAGAGGCTGTAGCCAGAGGGATTGAAATGTTGAAGGGTACAGTTTTCGCTGACGTGACCACATCACTGGACCAAGTGGCGTCGATAATATTTAGCAGACTTCTTGACGTGCGTGAGAAGATTCTCAGGTTGGATCCGCAATTTCCAATCCAAGAGTTTGAGCCTGTCCTTAGTGAGTTGAGAGCCAACCCACGTATGAAACTCTCGCACGTAGACAAAAGAAAAGTTGTTGACAGAATGGTTAACTGGGCAAGCCGACTACCAAGACCACCCTAGGACTCGACAATGGATAGAAGTGTCGCAAGTTGGAAATAGCAGGATTCTTCTCTCTCCTCCTGGAGTGTAGTACGTCAAGCTGAAGGAAACCAATCAGAGAGACACGTTATTATAGTTTCCGCGCTGGGCTAGTGACATCATTTTTATTGTCATTGTCGGTAATTGAATAAGTGGGGGCAAGGGCGTTTGCTAATCACAGAATCTGGTAAGCAAGCCATGCTCTATGAGGAGCTTGACGGAAGGAAAGTCAAATGCAATCTCTGCGCCCGAAGATGCACTATTCCGGATGGGAAGACCGGCTTCTGTCGCGTTAGGAAAAACGTAGCTGGAAAGCTCTACAGCTTGGTCTATGGTAAGGTTATTGCCGCTAATGCTGACCCGATCGAGAAGAAACCGCTATCGCATTTCAACCCAGGCTCAATGGTTTTCTCCATAGCCACGACTGGCTGCAACTTTAGATGCAATTTCTGCCAGAACTGGAACATAAGTCAGTGCGACGAAGTCGAGGGAGAGGATCTTCCACCCGAGGATGTCGTCAGACTCGCTAGGAGAAGCGGATGCCAAGGTGTCAGCTACACCTACACCGAGCCCACCATATTTTTCGAATACGCCTACGAGTGCGCAAGACTGGCCCAGAAGGAAGGGTTGTTCAACACGTTTGTAACAAACGGATACATGACGACTGAAGCAGTGAAGACGATCTCGCCCTACTTAGACGCGGCAACAGTTGACTTCAAGGGCGGAGGAGACCCAGACTTCTACAAGAAGTTCTCTTCAGTCCCAGATGTTCAGCCAATATTCAACAGCCTCAAGGAAATGAAAGCCAACAACATTCACATCGAGATAACCAACCTTGTAGTCCCAAGGGCCGGAGACTCCCTCCAGAGGATAAGGGAACTCGCAAGATGGATCGCAGACAACCTTGGCAGAGACATTCCATTACATCTTCTACGTTTCCACCCTGACTACACACTTACAGACATCCCTGCAACTCCTCAATCAACATTGGAGAAAGCCAGAGAGATAGCGATTTCAGAAGGCTTGAGATACGCGTACACAGGGAACATGCCAGGACACGAGGGTGAGAACACCTACTGCCCAAACTGCGGAGAACTTCTCATATCGCGCTACGGTTTCTACATTGAATCGTGGAAACTCAAGGATGACACGAAATGCCCGAAATGTGAGGAGAAAATAGCGATAGAAGGTAAGTACTGGAAAGGAAAAATACCTAGGTCATCACTTTTCTTCTGAGAAAAGCCATTAGGACTCAGTAATTCTCGCGAAGGTATGGGACTATGTCTTCACTGAGAACCTTGAAGGCATGCTGCCAGGAATACGGATCAGGCTTCACTCTAAGCGGGTTAGCTATCATCAGAACAAAGTGTTGAACTCCGGCCTTTATGAATGCTTCAAACTTCCTCGTTAGCTCCTCTTCAGGACCCATCAATGTGGCTTCTCTCACAATCTTGTCTGGAATGTCTCCAACTATTTTGCCGACGGTCGCCAGATCCAAATCATCTAAACTAGTGTAGCTTAGTTGCGACAGAGAGTCTGGATCAAATCCAAGTTTCTTATAGTATTCGCGTTTCTCTTCCTTCCAGTAACCAAGCGCTTTCAGAGCTTTGACATGCTGTATCGCGAGGGTTGCCTTCTTCTCCGCCGTGTAGCCAGTCAGGACTTTTTCGTCTTCGTGGAAATAAACGTAATTCCAGTAAGCGAACGTAAAACCATCTGTACCTCTTCCCCTTTCCTTCAGACCTCGTTTCACCTCATCGGCTTCGGCCCTGTACATCTCTGGGTTGAATGAATAGGGCATCCAGCCGTCTGCAACTTGCCCAGTTATCTTCCTTGTCAGTTTACTATTCGCGGCGATCCATATGGGAATCGACGATTGGATTGGTGAAGGTTGAAGAACAGCGTCTTTCAACTTGAAGAACCGCCCCTGGTGGCTTACTTTACGTCCTTTTGAGTTCAATAGTTTTCTTAGAACATCAATGAATTCTCCAAGTTTCAGAGCTGGTTTGTCCTTGTACTCGAAACCGTAGCTCTCCAAGTTGAACGCTTCGCCCACACCTAGACCTAGAATAAAGCGACCGTTGGACATGTGGTCTATTGTCATTGAGAGTTGAGCCATGATCGCTGGGTGATACCTTTGGGGATCCGTAACAGATGTTCCAATAAGAGCTTTCTTCTTGTAATCGGCGAAGACGCTGAAGAGAGGCCAGATGTTGTAGTTCCGGTATGGGCTTACTGGAGGCAAACCTGCAAGGTGATCGCCCAACCATATCGAGTCCCAGACTCTCTCGTCCACGGTTTTTACGAAATCGTGATACTGTTCCCAAGTCTTGGCTTGATAGCTCTCAAGTGAGACATCTATCCCAAACTTTACCCTCTGACTCAACGTTGCACTCCTCCACTTCCTCAGATTGAATGGGGGGACTCGTTGCACGTATTCGGCATCATAAGAAGACCTAGAAGAACAATCATGATCCTTGCGCTGAATAGGCAGGACACCCCAACACAGTTCGCCTGCAAGTAGTAGCTATACGTATGCAGGCAGGGGTCCCTCTTCCTCGCTCGTGGAGTGTCCTGCCAGCTAGTAAAGACGTAGAACGTCCTTAAATATCCTGATGGTTCCTGCAGCGTCTTCTGCGGGTAAACTGAGTTATATATCGCCTATGTTTGTATTTTCGCTCTCGCGTTGGTTCTGTTCCAGTAGTTTCTGAAAGGTACCGAAGTTGCTTCGTTGTTTCCAACTTTTCTTACGTCCATTATCCAGTTGGCTGTTGCCTCGTAGGCTTGTTGAGAGCATTTGTCCGTAAGTGTGCGCAGAACCTTGGCTACATCGGCTTGAGGTAGTTTCAGTGCCTGTTCCCTAGTTCTGTGGGCGTCCTCGATGAAGTTTTTCTGCAGTTGTCGGATCTCACGTTGAACGGGTGGAGCCCTATTGACATAGTCGAGTTGAACAATTCTTGCAAGCTTCTCATGTCTCCACCAAGGTGAACCATCATCGTATGTGCTGCCACCTTTCGAGTACAAGTCTGGTGATCCAGCACCTTTCAGGTATACGGGGAAGAATACGCTTATGCAAGGGTACGACGTTCCCGTGAGCCAGTGCGTTGCAACCTTCTCGGTTAGATGCCCCACGTAGCTACCGACTGATGAACTGAAGGTACTTGGACCTGCATGCATACAGACGTTAGCCATCGTTCCCTTATACGGAGACCAAGACTCAGCTTTTTCTCCATGGTCACTTAGTATCTTCATCATTGTTTCGACCGTTATTGATCCTTTGGCGCTCTTGAGTGAGGTTAGTGTTCTGCTGGCGCGCTCAACACAGCCCACGACTGAACGCATGGTTGCGTCAGAATAGCACTTGGTGAAACTGAACTCCTCCTTTGACTTGCACCAGCCTTTCTCCACTGCGTGTTCAACAAGGTTTGATGAAGAGAGATCCCATTTTGACTCAATGGTGTACCCGTTTGAGATTGTTCGCACGTCATGGATTTGTTCAGCTACCCAGAAGCGGTCAGCCGTTTCCAGAACCCAGGCATCATGCGGGTCAGCAATTATGAAAGTATTATGATAGGTTTCGGGCTCGAATGCTTTGGTGTTTCCACCCTGCCCGAACTCCTTCATCAATGAAGTGATGACTTCAAGTGCCTTTCTCGCGGTATCAGCTCGTTCAAGAGCAAGCCTGATCAAGTCCATTCCAAGAAGGCCAGTCTTGGCGTACGGCTCCTTAGAAAAAGCGGCTTCGTTTCCAATAGCCACGCCATGCTCGTTAGCACCCATCTCAGCACCCCACAACCAGTAGGGAGACGACAGAATAACTTCGTATGTTTCAGAGACTTGTGGGATCTCCACGTAGGTGCACCGGAGAATTGAGCGACCGGGATATTTGGTTCTGGGAAAACAGCGTAACACCTGACACTCATTCTCCTCACGATCACTGTTCTTCGCCATGATCACTGACCCATCTTGAGTAGAGTTGCCGACCGCTACCAAGGTGTCACACAAGCGGAATTTTCCTCCATCTTACTGCTAGGAGACTTAAGTGATTCTTTCTAGTAGATAAAACAAAATGTTGCTAGAAGAGGCAACCTTCATGTATTTATATAAGTTGAATGATACAACCAATAGTTGTAGAGCAAGCTGAGATCGAATTCCGAGATCGGCGAGGAGAGTATGGACTGCCGTCCATACTCTCGTACTGTAGTGCTCTTCTGATCTCACGACCGCGCTAACTACACTGTGAGGGGGAATCACAATGGGGGTGGAGAACACCAAGTCAAACAATGAACAGGAAACTGCCCCTCCTCCTAGAGAACCGACATCAATGAAGGAAAATGTCTGCCCCGTGTGTGGTTCATCGAGTGTGGTGTTCGATAGAGAGAGAGGGGAAGTCGTGTGCAGTGATTGTGGTGCCGTGATTGATGTTTACATCGACCATGGTCTGGACACCAAACTTAGAGTCGATCAACGAGGGGAAAAGATAGGAATCGGCTCACCTGAGACTCTTACGAGAGTCGATAAGGGACGCGCTACAATAATTAGAGGAACTAGGGATGCTCATGGCAAGCAGATCACGGCGGCTCAAAGGGAACGCGTGAAGAGAATCACGAGAGTCCAGAAGCAGCTTTACGTTTCCACGTCAATCGAGAGAAATATGAAGATCGCACTACGAGAATTAAACAAGCTTACGACATTGTTAAACTTGCCTAGGACGCTTAGAGAATCTGCCGTTCTCTACTACAACAAGCTTGTTAAGGAGAGGCTAACCTGGGGTAGGCGTATCGAGGAAGTTGTTGCGGCAGCCGTTTTCATAGCATGCAGATTAGCCGGGATTCCCCACGATATTGGGGAAATTAGTCAGTTGGCTGAAGTCAAGACAAAGAACGTTGGCAGGGCCGTGCGATTAGCCCTAGGCAAACTGGAGATGCGACTTCCACCGCCTTCAGCCAAGAGCTATGTCCCAAAGTATGTTTCAGACCTTGGCCTACCCTATGAAGTTACCTCCCGCACCATCAAACTTCTTGATGAAGCTGAAGCTAAAGGACTCGCAACCGGAAGGGATCCATCTTGCCTCGCTGGAGCAGCGATCTACATAGCCACGAAACTCGAAGAACGGCCAAAAACCCAAGTAGAAGTAGCCAAAGCAGTCCGCTGCAGCGAGCTCACAATAAGAAACAGAAGCAAAGAAATGGTGAAAGCCCTAGGAATAAGACTCAAGATCAAGGACAAATGATTTCTCGTCAAAAAGACTATCTTCCCCATTGGCTCGATCTCTTTCTATGCTAGGAGAATAACGTTACGTTTCTAATTGGAAGACTTTCAGCAACAATAGAGAGCCAACGGAAAAAGCTTAAGCTATGAAAGTATCTTACCTAGAACAATTGGAATATATTATTAAAGAACCCTTGCGACAAGAAGAGCTACAACAGAGCAAACGGAGGAGACAGGGATGATTGAGTCCTTGTACGTCGTTGATTCCTCCGGTTTATGCCTCTTCTCGTCGCCGCGTATAGCCGTGAAGCAGTTTGAACCCAATTTGGTTTGTGGGTTCATCGTTGCGCAGCATCACCTTTTCCAAGATGCCTTTGGAGAGGAAACCAGAAAATTCACGCTGGAGAAAAAAGAGATCTTGATCCAGAATATCGACTTGAAAGACAGGAACATTCTCCTAGCAATCGCCCACACGATAGGCGATGAGAGAGAAGAAAAATCTTCAAAGATCATACTCGACAGTCTCACTAAAGCATTCAAAAACAAGGAGAAGATCTTCAGGAATCTATCAGGAGGCGTAACAAGAGACTTCGAGGAGGAAATCTCTGAACTTGTTGAGAAGACTTTGAAGGCTATCCCCTGCTTGTATCTGGTCAAGGGGTTCTTAGGTATCACCGACCACTGTGACAAAATCGATGCGCCCATCACGGATGGCAGACCATGTGACTTCGACTACGCAGTGAAGCGGTGCGAATACTACAGCGCGAAGAGCGACTAATGCCACAAAATATGAAAGATAATAAGACTGTTCAGCCAAAGGCATTACTGTTGCTGGAGGAAGGAGTATGGTTGCACTAAGAACGGCACTCGTTCTTGTCAACGCCCTTGTCTTCCTAGCAATTGGCTTTACCATAATGCTGAGGCAGAAAGAAGCCAGAGGATCGTTACGGCTAGCCAAAGTGAGCGTTATACTAGCTGCGTTCTCTACAGCTGGGTCGTTCTTGACTCAGGCTGCTTCAGCGCTGAGTTATTCAGCGGGTCCTCAGAATGAATTACTAGTCAAACAGTTGTATATTCTCGAAGACTTATTCGCCATGTTGGTCTTGGCGTTTCTCGCATCGTTCGCAGTTTTTGCGACTTATGTGGGTCCAAAACGAAACCTGATTGCCTTATTTTTCTTCATAATGGCTCTTATACCACCGATCTACTTGACTTTTACATACGGTTTGGCCACTATCTCCCCAGGCGCTGAACCTGAGGTTTTCGATTTCACCGCGCCTCCATATACGTATGTCTTCTACGCATGTCTCGGTATTCCCCTAGGCTTGATTCCAATTGGGGCATTTGCTAAGTCATACATTACTGCCAGAAGAAGTGGCAACAAGGTACTTAGTCAGAGGGCTGGGATGATGCTCTCAGCAATAGCCCTTAACGAAGCCACATACCTAGTTTATGTGTTCTGGAGCGGGATCGTAGAATTAGCGGCACTAATGGTATGGATCCCGGTTGCATTGTTTCTACTATTCGCAATTCTCAAGATTACGAGCCCTGTCGAACCAGGGGCGTAGGTGGAAGGGAAAACCATGGAAAAAAAGTTCGAGGGCTATCTGCCCTTCTTAGCTTTCTCTTTTTCTTCCTCTCTCAACGGTCGTTTCAGAACCTTACCTATTAGCGACAATGGCAGATTGTCTCTGAACTCTATGATCTTCGGAACCTTGTAACGAGCAAGACGCTTCTGACAATGCTCAATTAGATCTCTCCTAAGTTCTTCACCTGGAGTGTACCCTTGTTTTGGAACTATGAATGCCTTGACCGTCTCGGCTCCGGGCGTCTTCGGATCGGGTACTCCAACAACCGCGGCCATCGCGACTGCTGGGTGTTCGAAGAGCACGTCGTCGACTTCACGCGGATAGACTTTCAGACCTGAAACGTTTATCATGTCCTTTGTTCTATCCACGATGTAGAAGTATCCGTCTCCATCCATCTTCGCAACGTCCCCGGTGAAAACCCAGGGACCCGGCAACCCGAACAGTTCTTCGACGAGTTGTTTCTTTGTCTCCTCCGGCTTGTTCCAGTATCCTTTCATCACCTGCGGACCCTTGATGACCAGTTCACCAGGCTCCCCCACTGGTATGATTTTGGAGTGTGTTTCAGTGTCCACAATCAAGATCTCAGTGTCTGGGATCGGTAAACCTATGGAGCCGATCTTCTTCATGCCAGTCTGCGGGTTTGAGTGAGTTACTGGAGAACACTCCGTTAAGCCGTATCCTTCTGTGAATGTCATTCCGTAGCTTTGGAACTTTTTCAATACTTCGGGTGGCATGGGGGCTGCTCCGGTGTTGCAGATCTTGATTCTGCTTATAGCAGGTATCGATTTCTCCAAGTCCTTGTGCTGCATTATCCGGATGAACATCGTTGGCACAGCTAGGAAAATCGTCGGCTTGAATTCTCTGATTAGAGCGAGCAAAGTTGTGAAGTCGCGAGGGTCGGGGTTCATGGTTCCGGAAGCTGCCAGCAGGAGACCGGCGTTCATATTGCATGTCATTCCGTATATGTGAAATAGTGGGAGGTTTTGGACACCAATTTCCTCTCCTCTTTTGAGCAATGTGCTCCACTTGATGATTTGAACCGCATTTGAAGTCAAATTGTAATGCGTAAGCATTGCGCCCTTAGGTACGCCAGTGGTGCCTCCTGTATACTGAATAACTGCAACGTCTTCTTTCGGATTTATTTTCACATTGGGTGGATTCGGCTTGTATTTCTCTAAGAGACATAGGAACTGGTAAGCTCCCTCAACTTCCTTCGGTGCTTTAGCTCCTGGCAGAGCGTCCTTAAGACCTGTGATTATGATTCTTTTGAGGTTCGTCTTACTCTTCAGTGCCTTGAAGATCGGCAATAGCATATCGTAGGCGACAACGGTCTCAACTCCACTGTCATTCAAAATATATTCGAATTCCGGCGGAGTCAAAGTGGGATTTAGACTGACTACTATTCCTCCGACCCTCAACGTACCAAAGTAAGCCGCGTAGAATTGAGGAAAGTTTGGTAGCGCTATTGCGACCACATCGCCTTTCTTTACACCCAAATCGCTAAGCGCGGTGGCAAACCTCTCCATTTCCTCTACAGATTGTTTAAAGGTCCACTTTCTTCCCATGAAATTCAAGCCGACACGGTCAGGGAAATCTGTTGCAGCGTTGTAGAAAATCTGATATAGTGGGATTGAAGGGTAGTCAATTGATGGAGGAACTCCAGCATCATAGTGTTTCAACCAAGGTTTGGTTGAGTAGGGGTTCTCAACTATTTTGGAAATTGTTTCACCCTCCTTCCAAGTGACTATTGTCGATCCTGAAAATATAAAAGGTTTCTCAAATCTCCACAAGGAACCGACGAAGCACAATCATGTACGAAAAGGTTGGAAATATCGGATGAATTGCACAGCTGCTAGAAAACAAGATATGCGGATAGAACTAGGCAAAGGAAAAAGAGAAGAAAAGGGAATGACATGTGATTCTCGTGGACAACTTCTTGGCATTCATAGCCTATCCATAAAGCCCTTAATTGCCTTGTCAAACTCCTCTGGAGATTCCAGCATTGAGTGATGACCTATCTTTGGTTTAATCACGACTAGCTGCGAGTTCTTTATATGTTCCTTCATATACACGGAGTTCTTCGGATCCACCTGCCCATCCGTGTCACTAGATATTAGCAGCATGGGTATGTCGATTTGTGCCAGCTTGTCTGTGACATCATAGTCAGCGATCCAAGATTCGAGACAGCTGATCATCACGTGTTCTGGGCACTTCATAGTCTCTTCGATGAATTTCTGGAAGAAGTCTTTATGTTCATTGATAAATTTTGTGTTGAACCCTGTTCGGTTTATGGTGTCTGCCGCTTGTTTGCGTGATCCCAGGAGACCTTTCTTCAACGCATCGGCTAACCCCTTCATACCGGGGTTTCCCCTGAGGGCGTACGTTGTGTGGCAGAGTATCAAGCCTTTAAGTTTATTCGAGAATGCTGGGTCTGTGGCGTATGAGAGAGCAATGAATCCCCCCATTGAGTGACCGCATAGGACGAACTTCTCCTTGGCTAGAAGCTTGTCGAACAGCTGGTTCAACTCTTCCGTGTACTCGCGTGGCGTGTAGCGGGCTTGTGGCTTGTCTGAAGCCCCGTGTCCCTTCAAGTCTGGTGCAATGACTCGATAGTACTTGGACAGATATGGGATTTGGTTTTGCCAGACAAAGCTGTTCATCGTCCACCCATGCACCAAGACAATCGGTGGCGTTCCGCTTCCCTCTTCTTTGTAGAAGATTTTGGTACCATCCCTCAAAGTGAAGATAGCCATTCCGTTTTCACCTCATTTGCAGTTTAGAGGAGGTTGTTGGTTGTTCTCCATTATGCTTCTTCTGCTTCGGCTGGCGCTCTTTCAGGAACCTCTTCTTCCTTTGTTGGTACCTCAACTTTTGGCGGCTTGACTCCTTCAAGCCATATCGAGTTTATTAGCATTAGGTCTGGGGGCACCAAATTGATATCCTTGTCAACGACTACGTCCAGCACGGCAGGAAGACCACTGTCGACAGCTCTTCGCAAAGCTGGTTTGAGTTCAGCTGGCTCTTCCACTCTCTCCCCGTGGCAACCCATTGCCTCTGCGACTTGGTCGTATCGAACGTCGGTGAGGTCCACTCCGATGAACCTTGATTCCATGGCTAGTTTCTGTCCCCCTTTGATCATTCCCCATTGTCTGTCGTCGATGACCATGGCTACAATGTTCGCGCCGACGCGTCTAGCTGTTTCAAGCTCGTGTATGCTTAGCATGAACGCTCCGTCCCCTGTGACCAAGTAGACTGGTGTGTCAGGCTTGGCCAGTTTTGCGCCGATCGCGTAGGGTAAGCCCACTCCTAGGTGCCCTGAGTCACCCGCCCACAAGAATGTCCTGGGCTCAAAGATCCTGTTTACATATGTACTCCACATTGCTGTGTTGCCTCCGTCTACACAGACAATCGCGTTTCTAGGGAAGAAATCTCTGGCCTCCTTTATGGCTCGAAGTGTGTGTATCGGCTTGGCGTTCGAGGTTGCTCCTGCTTGCAAGCTCTTTACCCATGCTCTCTGGGATTCCCTTGCCTTCTCAAGCTTCGGGTTTTCACTTCTCTTCGGAGTGAGGCTCTTTACTTCTTTCAATAGGAGTTGTAAAGTCAGCTTAGCGTCTCCAACTATGGCTATGTCAACGGGGCGATTCAAACCGATTGTCGATGCAGAGATGTCTACTTGGATGAACTTCTGTTTGTCTAGCGGTCCCCATCCTATCGGTTTCCCCCAGAAATCTAGATCCCCTAGTCTTCCTCCAACTAGTAGAACGACGTCAGCTTGGGGTTGCGCCTGTAAGGCTCCATAGGCATCGGGAATCAAGCAAAGAGGATGATCCTCAGGGATGGCTCCTCTGGCGAAGACCGATGTGGAAACAGGCGCTGCTAGGTGCTCTGCGAGAGCGATCAGCTCTTTCGATGCGTCTGATCTCAGTACGCCTCCACCAGCGTGGATGAATGGGAACTCTGCCTTGACAAGCATCTGAGCTGCCTTCCTAATGGCATCAGGATTTCCTGACGGGGGGTTTAGACACCTATAGTTTTCCGGGGGAACGATGACAGATGGATCGATCTCTCCTGAGGCGAAGAGAACATCCACGGGCATGTCTATGTGAACGGGGCCGGGCTTGCCGCTCGTGGCTTCCCTAAATGCTCTCTGCACGATCTCAGGGATTCGTTGGAAGTGTGAAATTATAGCGTTCCACTTCGTGATACCCTTGAATAGTGTTAGCTGGTCTAGGCCCTGGGTTGATCCGTGATCTGGGTAGGATTTCCATGTCTGATTTTGGGCGGTCAAGGCCACAACTGGAATGCTGTCTGCGTAGGCAGGGTATAGCCCTGGAATCAAGTTGGCACCGCCGGGTCCAATTGTTCCCATGCATACGCCTGGAATTCCAGTTACCCTAGAGAAAGCGTCAGCCATGTTTGCCGCTGCTTCCTCATGCCGCGCGCCAATGTACTGAATGCCCGCATCTTCACCTAGGCGCTGAATTGCATCCATGAAAGTTAGCAACTGTCCGCCGACTATACCAAAGATGTAGCGAACCTTTTCCTGCTCCAGACATTTTAGAATTAGTTCACCACCCGAAAATTTCAACTTTTTGATTCGCCCTCCTTGTCAAATCTTCTCAATAAATAGTGGCATGCTAATACGTTTTCTTCTCAGATTTTTGCTATATGATAAATTGCTCCTAACATATTTCCTTTTGCTTTTTGCGTTGCTTGTCGAATTATAGTCGACAATTTTGCAATGCTCAATTAGAAAGCAAGGAGACCACCTCCGGAAGAAAATTAAGTCAGTGAAATTCGGTGGGACGACCTTGATTATCTGAGAGGAAGAAGAAGAGAAAGGGGTGGCTAGGCTCTCCCATATTTCTTAGTGAAGTTGTTGACGAGCATTTCAAGTTCCTTCAATGTCATTGCTTGGCCATAGTCTTGGAGCTAGTCTACTATGGGTTGGATTCTATTATTATGACTCAAGCGCTTCGAGTCTCAAGCCCTTTTCTGCGATCTTAGTCGAATAGGCTTTTCCGCCAACCCCCTCGATTGCTCTTGCGACCTCTTTTCTCTGCTCCTCATTTTCACATAATGCCACCATGCATCCCCCGCCTCCAGAGCCTGAAATCTTGGCCCCTAATGCTCCCGCTTCCAGCGCGGCATTAATTAGTTTGTCCATGTTTGACGGCGATATCGGGCAGTCTCCTGAAACTTGAAGGTTCCTTGAGAGATACAGCTGGTTCAGGTTCATGAGTTCCCCGACTCGGTTGAGGTTTGGATTGCTTTTCTGGAATTCCTTTCTGGCTTCCTCGACAACCTCGACTATGCCCTTTGCTCCTTCCACAAAGAGTGTTTCGCGCTTCTTGAACCGGTTCCCAAGCCACGCGAGGACTTTGGGAGTATTCTTTGGTTGTTGTGTGTCTCCGATAACAAGGGGGATATCGCTCTTAACGCTTAGTTTCTCTATTCTTGCGGGCTCGTTCTGGCAGTCAATAAAGAGTAGGCTGCCGTGGGCAGAAGCATACTGATCCATTTGGCCACAGTTAATTCCCAAGATCTTTCTCTCGCCGACATAAGCGAGATTCGCGTATCTCGTCAGGTTCTCGTCGATCACCGCCATGACACTCGCTGCAAGAGATTTTGATGGTGATCGCGGCGAAGAGAATGAAGAGAACCTGTTTGCGAGGTCTGCAGCCGCCGCGACTGCTATGCATAAGGCTGCTGAAGATGACAGACCCTTTTGAACGGGTAGATCGTCATAGAGTATCTTGGGATTAACTAGGTTTGAGTCCTTTGCAACATCTTTAGCTCTCGCAAACTTGATCTTGAATGCCTTGTCCGCGGATATACTACCCTCTTGAACCATAGCCTTGAGCACACCGCCGACGTACCTCAGGTCGGAGGTGGAATCTATTCTGATATCTTCAAGGCTGAAGGAAGAGTAGGTTTGAAAAGGTTTGAAGCTACGAACCTCAACTGTCTTTCTCATCTGGGGTGAAACCTCAACGTATACGCGCATATCAATAGCTGCTGGTATCACATAGTAACCACACCAGTCCATGTGTTCTCCGAACAAGCAGACTCTTCCAGGTGCGGAAACTACGGTCCTCATTTCTGCACTACACCTAGGGAACAGATTGTTAAGGCTAAGAAAGGCAAAACGCCATTGCTTCCTTACCCCGTCTTTGGTACGAAATAGAAAAAGAGGGTTAAGAACTTTGGTATCACGGTTAACTCAGACATCTCTTGTTCTTGAGCGTTTGTGCCTACTTTGCTTCCTTGTAGGTTTCATGGATAAACAGTGATGCGAATGCGATAATTAGACCTATCACTAGTAGGGACAAGACTGCCGCCTGGAAGTCTGGTGTGTCAACTCCAAGTGCGTATAAGGCGAATGGCCCCAATGCTGAGCCGATGTTCCCCATTAAGAAGAGAATACGGTAGCTATTCCCACCAGAGTCGGGCCTATCGTCTTGATCTCAGCGCAGACCTCCAGGGTTATGGGTAGTACAGATACCATGAAGAATCCTAAGAAGAAGGCCAGCAACAGTATTGGAAAATGCGGGTTAGATTAAAGCTTGTGTGCTGTTCGAGCGATTATTTCATCTTGCATCTCTTTTCCAAGCATCACGAAGTAAGCGTTGTATCCCGTGACTCTTACTAGTAGGTTTTGGTAGTTTTCCGGATGCTTTCGAGCATCTCTCAGTGTCTCTGCATCTATTAGGTTGACTTGTAGGCTTGTTCCTCCGAGTTTCTCGTACGCTCTTAGTAAGGCTGCAAACTTTTTCAGGTGTTCATCGTCTCTGAGGCTGGTTGGGCTTAGCGTTATAACGTATGAGGCGCCGTTGGGAACAACATCATATCCAAGTTTGCAGACTGATTTGAATGCAGCAGTTGGTCCCTTTATGTCCCTACCTTGAACTGGTTGCACACCATTTGACAGGAATCTTCCACGCTTTCGACCGTCGGGTGTCGAGGCTAGCTTGGGTCCATTGTCGATGAAGTAGTTCCATGAGAGGTAACCTGCTCTAAACCTACGTCCAGTTACGCGTGATGTGTATTTGGCCACATCTTCAGCCCAGAACCTTGAGAGTTCTCTAGCTACGCTGTCTGCGTAGTCGTCGTCGTTCCCGTACTTGGGCGCTTCATTTACAAGCATCTGTCTTAACCGTTCATTCCCTGCGAAGTCTTTCTTAATTGTTTCAACAAGATCCTTCATCGGGACTTTCTTGTCTTCGTAAACGAGCTTCTTCACTGCTGTGACTGAGTCTGCTAATGTTGCGAAGCCTACTCCTTCGACTGTTATGAAGTTGTAGATTGTTCCGCCTTGCCTGACATCTTTTCCCTTTTCCAAGCAGCCCTGCATTAGAGACGAGCAGTACGGGATAGGCTCGAATTGGCTTCTCAACGTGTCAAAACCTATAGCTATTTCGATTGTCTGCTTCAGGATTGATCTTATCTGTTCTTTAACTGCCTTCATAAACTCGCTGAAGGATTTGAAGCTTGTTGGGTCGCCTGTCTTCGGACCAATCTGTTCTCCTGTCACCATGTCTTTCCCATCGTTTAGGGCAAGTTCAATCGCCTTGGCGAGATTAGGATTAACGTCCACTGTTCCAGATCTGTCTCTTCCGTATTGTGCTGTGTTCTCCAGGCAACCCACTACGCCGTAGTCCCATGCTTCCTCAGGGTCGATGCCCTCTTTGATGAGCGCCTGCATGACTATTCCGTCGAAGTTCATGAGAAATGGTGAGCCATGGCATTTCTGGATGGATTTGCAGACGCGTAAAAGGAAGTCATCAGGGGAGTTATTATGAATCCTTATGGAGCGCTTGGGTTCGAGCATGTCCAGATCTTCAATCGCATCTATGAAGAGATTTGTTACGTCATTGGTTATATCTTCTCCTTTTGCCCCCTGACCTCCAAGCGTCATAAGTTAACCGAAGCCTGCGCTGATGCCTTTCTCGCCCAGCCGAGCGAAGTCATATGCATAGTTATGCTTGATCATCCAGCATTCAAGCAACTCCTTGGCTTCGTCTCTTGTCAGCTTATCTGAGTCTATGTCATTCTTGTAGTACGGGTAGAGGTACTGATCTATTCTTCCATGTGATAGTCCTGGACCGGGATATGACTCAGCTATCATGAAGAGCATATGAGTCAACCAAAGTGATTGTAGTGCCTCGTGAAATGACTCGGCGGGGTTCCAAGGCACTTTCTCGCAGATATCTGCAATTCTCTCCAGCTCTTCTCTTCTTTGTGGTTCTTTTTCGACTTTAGCCAACTTTCTTGCTTCGGTTGCATATCTGTAGGCGAAGTCCTTGACAGCCTCGCAAGAGATCAGTATTGCACGAGCGAGGTCCTTCTTCTCTTGGTTGTCTGCCTTGATCCTCATGTATTCTTCTGCTTGTCTCTTTACTGATCTGAACCCTTCTTTCAGTACCCGTGGATAATTTGGTATAATATGACCTGGTATTGACCCGCAATTCATTACGCCGAGTTTGCATAGATGGATCTCTTTTCCCACGAGTTCGTCTTCCCTTTTCTTCCATTCAGCAGCCTCGTTTTGGTTCAAGCACAAAGAAAAAGCTGTATTGAACTGTCCTCCCACTATGAGCTCATCTTCAAGTATCTGGACGGGAATTACCTTCAGAGTCTGCTGAAGGAAAATGGCTTA
>Ga0315309_1000574_pt1 | contig 22428 bp, 28 predicted proteins | sample TDP4_MG_FD_203080 | JGI IMG/M metagenome (GOLD analysis project Ga0315309, IMG submission 203080) | Freshwater sediment microbial communities from Lake Towuti, South Sulawesi, Indonesia - TDP4 | ecosystem: Environmental > Aquatic > Freshwater > Lake > Sediment | place: Indonesia: South Sulawesi...
TTCCTGTGAACATTCTTTTGAAGCCTTCATTATTGTCTTAAAGCGATTCATGAAAACATGCAATATATTTTGCTCAAGATAAAGCTAGCTAGCTAGCTAGCTAGCTTGGTTGGAGCACTCAAAGTTCTTGCTATGAAATAGGCAAGAGGGTTCAAGTCGTTGTAGATTGTTCTACGACCTGTCTTTAAAGATTCTATTGCTACCACTCCGCATCCGGCGAATGGATCAAAAACAACATCGTTTTTCCTGGAATATTTTTCCACATAATTGCGCACTATCGACCAAGGTTTTCGACCCCACCACCGAATGGCATCATAGATCGCGGTGTTTCGTTCAGGAGTCTCCGGGGCTGGCGGTTTTATTCTTTGTCTCTTCTCCGTCATTGAAGAGGCAGTCATTTCTTTTCACCCTCCTGCTTGGCTGAGACTCTCTGTTGGTTATTTTTCTCGTAAAACTCTATTAGACGCTCTATTATGTTTTCATAGGTCTCCTTCTTACTTCCTAATTCCGCAAGCTTATCTCTCGTTTTCTTACTAATCTTTACAGTCGTTATTTCGCTCATAGAATACCAAGTATACATGGTATCCGAATTATTTATGTTTTGTTCAATTGATCTCGTTTTTCATTGGAAGGCCACGATGTATCATATAACGAAGGACAATTCTTGCCCCTTTTGTATTAGGTCCTATAGGTGTCCGCTCTCATCTGTTGCCGCTGTCTCTTCTCAGGATCTGATTCCAAGTTAAACAACTGCTTAAGTGTAGATATCAGCTCCGTCAAATCCATATGTAGAGCTTCAACCTTCCCTTCTAGGGTCTTGACACGTTCCGGCATCAATAAGCATTCGACAGCAGCATCATGGCTAAGATGATCTATCTCGCCTTCCAACTCGCCGGGACTATGATCCATCTTCCGATTAGGCGTGCTTACAGTGAAGTATCGACTTAGAAACTGGGCAACAGGATCATCGATAGCGATCTCGTAACCCCTACAAAACCGGCCTTCACGAAGCCTACAACCATACTTAAGCATCAAAGCCTTAGCAACACGATCAGCAAGACCCTTAGCCATGGCACCTAACTCAGCAGGGCTTCTACCATACAAAGTCTCAACGTGAACAATCCAGCTTCGGCTCGTATGCCTAACCTTAACACGCTGTTCTAGACCCAGCAACGCAGTCCAGTTAACCATCTCAATCTGCTTGAAATCTTTCGGCAAAACACCCTCAGCAAGAATCTCGTAACGAACCTGACACTTGTGAAGCCTATACACACCACTACTCATCAACAACCCCTCACATCTAGCGAGAAAATTTTTATTCCGAGGCGTCAACACATAAAACACAGCGCTTAACCATACTTGCCGCCTCACCATTCCTGCCTTTTCAAGCTTCTTTAGGTAGTACCAGACATCTTGACGGCTGTCGCTCTAGAACGCCCCCATCTTCTCATCGACCAACACGCGATCGGCTTCTTCCTCCACAGCCAAAGCCAGAGCTTCAGCCTCACCTAGAGATAACGGATCAAGCAAAGCGTTGACCAGGACCCTATTCTCAGCCTTCTTAACCCTAATCAAGCCTTTCTCTACTGACTCACGTAGTTCACGGTCAGCAGTCAGTCCTCTTCCTCTATCACAGATCTCTCTTCCAAAGGAGCCTTAACGCACTAGCCAACAGTGTATTCAATAGGGGTTTGACGGCTCAGGCGCAACCTTATATGCTCTTTATAAGCAACTAAAAGAAAAATTGCATGAAACAGGGAACTGAAGTTCTATGCAGAACAGCGATCCAGAGATCCAAAAGGCAAAGAATGCAATACAACCCGTACTTTACAGACAAGTATGGATGTCCTCTTAGAAAACCCTATTACGTGACGCAACTACAAACACTCCCAGAAGATCGGCACTTCCCCTAGATAGCCTATCAGGCTGCCAGCAGACTCGTTGAAGAAGAACACCTTTCAAAGATTGAAACCGCCACCAAGTATCACGAAAAGGTTACCAGAAACCGAGCCAAAGCTGGATCTTCTAATTACGACAGGCCCATACCGATTTTGCAGAATCCGCAATACTTGAGTTTCATGATAATGGTTCTGGGATTTGACCTAATGTTTAGAAGTGTCATAGGCATTGGGTTCACTTTTACACTGTCAATTCCTAGTACAATCTATAGGGCAAGAGTGAAGACAGACTGCTAAGAAAGAAATTCGGAAAAGCATGGGACAATTACATTAAAAGTCGGATTCCTGTTTCCAAAGTTAAAAAAGGCAAACATAAGAAACTTGCCCTAGAGCATCAGTAGCAGTATTATGCCAACCAAATCCGCCGATAGGTGTGCAGTCCAAGCAGCAAAAACATTTCTTGACCTTAGATAGATTAAACCATACAATGAGCTATCAAGAAAGACCAAAAACAAATCCATCATCACTATAGATAACTCTCCTGATGAATAGTGAAAAACGGTCAATAACAGAGCCCCAGCAATTATTGCAACAAAATCATTGAAAAACCAACTGGCACGTTCTTGTACAAACCCGCGAAAAACCAATTCTTCAAGGAAAGTTGATAACGCAACTAGAGGCAAGAACATAATGGATGGAGCGAAGGTGCCAAAATGCGCCTGTAAATATGCCACACGTTCTTGAAAGCGAAGGAAAAGAGGAGGCCAGAACCAATAGCTCCCCACGATAACTGCAAACTGTATCCCAACCGCTACCAAGATGATTATGCGGAAATTCGTTCTTAAGTCAGCGATTATGCCTGAATATTTCATGCCCATGCTCTTAAAAGATCTATGTCTGATTCTCCGTTCTATCAAAAGATAAATCAGAGGTATAACTGTGTAAACCCATGCCAATCCAGGCACGGACAAGAATAAGAACACACTTATCCCCATTACCAATATAAGTTCCAATAGCGTCTTTAAACTTGTTTCTTTTCTCTCGAACATTCACAATATCTTCCTATTCGTTAGATTTCAATCCTACTTGCCCTCTATTATTGTCTTTCAAGTACTCAACACATGCGATACATATTTCCAAGGAAAAACTTTAGCTTGGATCTTGATGACGGCTGGCTTATGAGCCACGAGCGAAGAATAGTCTTGAAAGAGGCGATTGGTTCCGGTTTTTCCATCCCCAGAAGCATATCTGGACCGGCTCACGAGAGTTCGAATCTCTCCCGGGCTTCTAACTAGATTCCGAATGCGTGTTTCATACGGCTACACAGTGATGCTCAGCGTTTTTCAGCAAAGCTTATATAATCTACAGATTCTATAGAATCTGTGGTCACTGTGTCGACGATTCAAGTTGAAGACGATGTTAAAAGAGAACTCTTCTTCGTGGCCGCTGAACTGCAGTCCAAGCTGGGTAAAAGGGTCTCCTTGGGCGAGGCGATAAAAGTCCTATTGGAGAATTATAGAGCAAAGGAAAGGGATGTGGCAAAGATTCTGTCGCTTTTTGGATGTCTCGGCCCAGAGTTGAGGGCTAGGAGTGTGCTTAGAGAAATCAGAGCTGAGGAGGATAGACGCCTTGATGGTCTTGCGGGGAAACGCAACGCTTGACACTGGTGTCATCGTGGAATATATGATGGGCACCGAGATTGGCGGAGTCATCAAGGAGTACTTCGAAACTTTGAGACCTGAGGAGAAAGTGTACTGCTCCCTCTACGCCGTCTCCGAAATTTTCTACGTGCTTTGTAGACTCAAGGGTTTGGCTTATGCATTGGAAAAGGTAAACGCGATGCTGAGTTCTCAAGTAATCGAAGTAGACAATAGTGAGGGCATGGCTCTAGAGACTGGAAGGCTCAGGTGTGAAAGAGCCATCTCGATAGGGGATTGCAGTTGCATCGCAACAGCTAAGGTTACGGCAAGCCGAGCGGTCTTTGTACAAAGGGAGAGGGAGCTTGTAAACGAGATGGCGAGAAAACCCTTCGATACGGAGATACTATTCATCGCCGAGCATGGTTGATGGAGAAAAAGACCATGTAGCGTATTCGCAGATATCTAACATCCACGTGTTTGAACTGGAGTGGAAGGGCCACGAATTCCGTGGCAAAATGAGCATGCATGCATTTGCGGCGATTTCTATGAAATCACATTTTAATCTGTGCTGTTTTCCACAGCTCAAACCATAGTTTCAACCTGCCGCGGGCTACCATGAAACCCTAGTCAGGACGACGTTCAAACTCTCGTTTATTAGATCGCGCACCAAACATGTGTTGAAAAAATTATGTGATTCGCAAAAATTGATGCTGCAAAACTTGTGCTAAAGCTAATATATCTTGGAACCTTTCAAATGATCACTGTAACTATCGTCTATAATACATCTGAGGTTTCCTAATGAAAGAGGGTGGCACCACAAAAGGTTCAGATATCCCACAACAATCCTTTCTACATTCCGCCACGTTGCATTTGTTGCCTGGAGTTTTGACCACGGTTCTATCTGTGATAGCCGCACCAATTCTGTTTTCACTCGGTTATCCTTCAAATCTTGCTCTTCTGCTTGCAGTTCTCTTTGTTCTGATCCCTTTCGAGCTAGGCCTGTTATTCTACCAAGGTAAAAAGAGAAATGGCACTCTCTCATTGGATGGTATTGTACTTTACCGAGAGCCCATGTCTTTGACGAAATATGTGCTGTTTGCTGTTATTCTTCTCCTTTATGGCAATTTTATTTTGGTTGTAGTGTATCCGCCAATAGCGCAGATGCTGATCAAAACTTTATTTTTTTGGCTACCTAACTGGTTCTTCTTATCATTATTGCTCAAATACTCAAAATCCGTATTGCTAATCACGGCACTTCTAGGTCTCGTTGTCAACGGTTTTTTCGGACCTATTACAGAGGAGTTGTATTTTCGTGGGTATCTGTTACCGAGGATTTCCCGCTTTAAGATGTGGGCGCCTGCCTTTAATGGCGTGCTCCATTCGCTTTATCACTTCTGGATGCCTTGGCAAGCGCCAGGATTGATTCTGGGCCTTCTCCCTGCCGCGTTCGTTGTTTGGTGGAAGAGAAACATCTATTTGGGCATGATTATCCATGTTGTGGGGAACACGCTCGGATCAATACTCACATTGGCAACAATTCTCAATCTATCGTAAATTGTCCAATAACTCATGGGCCGCAAACACCACTTTGGAGACTCCGCCTTTCGATATCAGAGGGCACATTCAAAGTGCAAAATCCACTTTCCCACTAGCAAGGCAAACACTGCTCCAGCTGCCGCTATGATCGCCAAGATCGTGAAGACAGGATCATATGAGAGATAAGCGTCGAAGATCAGCCCGGTTAGAAGAACACCTAGGAAGCTTCCAACATAAGCAATGCTGTCAATAAAGCCTGAGGCTGTTCCCACAACCTTTTTAGATAGGAAAACGGGGGAGTAAGCGAAGTAAAGACTTCCCCCAAGATTCAAAAAGGCAAAAACCAGGCTGAAAAGGATCAAGACTCGGGTTGCATCTTCAACCCAGGGCAACATCCATACGACGGCCAGGGTTAGGCCAAACGATAAGGCTATAATAAGCCTGCTTCTTCCTCTTGATTTCACACCTGCCAAGAATGCTCCTAAGAACATGGACCCGATCCCGCTGAGCGTGGCTAAGCCGCCTAAGACTGAGGCGGAAAACTGAGGCAGATGAGTTTCCTCAGTTAGGTATGTTGGAAGCCAAACGAGCAGACTTCGGTAAATGCACATGTAGCATGCATAAGCCAAGGCGATGAACCAGACATCTCTACTAGAAAGGACCAAGCCAAGCCTTTCCCTGATCGAAACATGCCTATTTTCTGCTCCTGAAAGCTGAGGAGGCTGATCACGAATCAACAACCAAAAGAGAACCGTCAAAGTCAGCAACGCAAAAGAAGGATATAGAAATGCGGCTCTCCAATCATAGTAACTCGCGAGATAGGTCGAGGCCACATATGCCAAAAGAGGACCCACATTAGGCGGGACTAGGAAGCCAGCGGGCAAAAGGACGATTGCGTAGGAGGCGAAGCTAGCCGAAGCTAGTGCACCTATCTCCCCATGGGTCACACCAAAATGCACGATCAAAAATGGCAGAATGGGCGGCAGGTTATACCGACACAGATAGAATGCCAGATACTCAAGGCATGAGAACAACAGGGCTCTATGTTTTCTCATCACCGAACTCATTGTATCCCATCTACTGACCTTCACCAATCTGATCTATAGCAAATATCTTTTCGCCATAGTCACACACGTATGAGCAGAATCCTTCACGAGCTCTCAGCCAGTTCACGAAGAAATCACGCAATTCACAGAGTCTCATTCACACTAACAGTGATTCGGCAATTTCTAAAGATCGAAAATCTTTCCAGGATTCAGTATGTTGTTCGGGTCGAAGGTTTTCTTTATCTCCCTCATAAGCCTCAATTCTTCCTCGTCTACGCATAGGGGCAGATACTTCTTCTTCGCCTGTCCTATCCCATGCTCACCTGAGATTACGCCTCCTAGAGACTCAGCCTCCTTATAGAGCCTCACCATAACTTTTGGGAGTCTCTCAGCCCATTCTTCACCGCTCAAGCCGTCCTTAATAGGGTGAACATGTATGTTTCCGTCTCCAGCATGACCGTAGCTCAGAATTCTGACGCCGTATTCCTGAGATATCTCTCTTATCTTCTTAATGTATTCGGGCATAGTGCTAGGCGGGATGGCTGCGTCCACCAAGTCTGCTACTCTACTTTTTACGATAGTCTCGTAAAATATGCTTCTCGTGTCCCAGATTCTTTCCTGTCTCTCCTTGGTATCTGCAACCAGAACATCAACCGCATTGTTTCCCAGACATATCTCAGAGATTCCTTCCGCGTCTTCGTAGAGCTCTTCCTCCTCATCTCCATCAATCCTTATGATCAAATATGCCTCAGCGTCGTGGTGCGGCATCATTTTTCCCGCGCGGTTTTCAGCTTCGATTATCACGTCCCGTTCAACAAACTCCATAGCCGTCGGGGTCATCCTCTGCTTAAGGATGTCGGACACAGATCTAGCCGCATCAGAAAGGTTGTTGAACGGCACATAAAGCGTCATAAACATCTTTGGCAACTTGATAAGCCTTATTACAGTCTTAGTTACCACGGCTAAGGTTCCCTCTGAACCTATTATGAGCTGCATCAAGTCATATCCAGCGGATCTCTTAACAACTTTTCCACCCAGATTCAGGACTTTCCCGTTCGGAAGAACAGCTTCCAAACCTAATATGTAATCTCTTGTCTTGCCGTATTTCACTCCGTTCATGCCGCCCGCGTTTGTGTTGACATTTCCGCCGATAGCTGATGTTCTTTCACCGGGATCTGCTGGATAAAAGAGCCCTCTCCTCTCAACCTCAGACCTGAGGTCTGAAAGGATTACACCGGCTTCCACAACGGCCATGAGGTTTGCCTCATCTATCTCCAATATATGGTTCATCTTCTCAAGGCTCAAAAGGATACCGCCGAACAATGGGACAGCTCCGTTGCATAAGCCTGTCCCCTGACCCCTAGGAGTCACGGGTATCCTCTTCCGGTCGGCCAGGGCTAGGACCCTTGAAACCTGTTCGGTGTTCTCAGGTTTAACGACAACATCGGGTAATCCCCTTAAGCCCAAAGGCGTCTCATCGAAAGAGTACTTTTCCAAGCTTTCTTCATCTGTAAAAACGTTTTCGTCGCCCACGATCCCTCGTAGGCAGGTCAAAACAACCTCGGTGACTTTGCTATAATTCATCTTATCCCCTTGAGATCCCTTATTCTCTTTACTATCTGAGGAAGAACTTCATAAAGGTCTCCAACCAAACCTATGTCGGCAACCTTGAAAATTGGCGCCGATGGGTCCTTATTGATGGCTACTATAATGTCTGATCCGCTCATTCCAGCCAGGTGCTGAACTGAACCGGATATGCCGCAGGCTATGTAGAGCCTCGGCCTAACGGTCTTGCCGCTCAGACCCACCTGGTGAGCATAACTTATCCATCCCTCATCGACAACGACTCTGCTCGCTCCGACAGCGCCACCTAAAACGTTCGCGAGCTCACTGATGAGTCTGAAGCCTTCAGGGTTGCCTAAGCCTTTTCCTCCCGAAACGATTATCTCAGCTTCAGTTATGCTTACTCCGGCTTCCTCCTTCATGGACTCGTCGACTCTAACTCTGTCCCGAAGCTTTTCCGAATCAAACTCGACATTGATCACCTTCCCCTCGTATCCAGGAATCCTTTCGGCTCTCTTCATAATCTTGTACCTAACCGTAGCCATCTGAGGCCTACTGTCTGGACAGGTTATCGTCGCCATAACATTTCCACCGAAGGCAGGCCTAGTCTGAAGCAAGAGTTTGCCTTCCGAGCCGATCTCCAAGCCCGTGCAGTCAGCCGTTAGACCGGTCTTGAGCCGCGTGGCGATTCTCGGCGCCAGAGACCGCCCAATCGATGTTGCTCCTATGAGGAAGACGCTCGGTCTAATCTCACTCACAAGGTCCGCTAGGAGGTCGGTGTAGGGATCGTCCCTGAACGTCGCCAAGCACGGGTCCTCATAGATGTAGACTTTGTCCACGCCGTAACATGTCAGATCCTCAGCTTGTTCTCTTACATGGTCGCCTATGATTATACAGCTCAACTCGTCACCGAGATCGTTCGCGAGCTCCCTACCTTTACCTATGAGCTCATGAACCACAGGTGAGACCCTACCGTTCCTCTGTTCTCCAAAAACGAGCACTCCTTTATACTTAGATAGGTCTACTATCTCCTTCTCCTCTTCCGCAATCTCTACACAGCCAGAAGGACATGATGAAACGCAAGCACCACAGAGTTGGCAACTCTCCGATATCTTAGCTAAGCCGTCTACGATTGATACAGAACCGAACGGGCATGCTTGAACACACAGTCCGCATCCGGTGCATTTAATCTCAATGATCCTTATCTCTCTCAAGGCTGGACCCTTCGCTAAAGAACCCCTAGCTCTTTGAGCTTTTCAACAAGCATATCAGCCTGGATCTCCGGGCTTCCGGTTATGATTTCTCCTCCTCGACGAGGCGACGGATGAAAAACTTTTATGACTCTGGTTGGGGAGCCATTTAGACCAAACCTTTTCGGGTCACTTCCCAGACCCTCCGCATTCCAGACCGTTATCTGAGCCCTCTTCGCCATGAGCTTCCCCTTGAGTGACGGAAGCCTAGGTTCATTTATCTCCTTCGTGACTGTTATCAGGCAAGGCAGGGGCGCCTCAACTCTCTCATAGTAATCATCCAACGTTCTTTCAACGTTTATGAGGGCTTCTCCCACGGCTGTTATCTTTCTAACATAGCTTACGTGCGAGATGCCTAACTCCTCAGCCAAGCCGGGACCAACTTGTCCAGTGTCTCCATCCGTCGTCTTTGAGCCGCACACAACAATATCGTATGTGCCTATCTTTCTCATCCCGCAAGCCAACGTGTAGGCTGTAGCCAAAGTGTCTGCCCCAGCGAATGCTTTGTCGGTCAGCAAAACAGCCTTGTCGCAACCCATAGCTAAGGCTTCCCTCAAGGAGGCTTCTGCTTGAGGCGGACCCATGCTGACGGCGGTAACCTCGCCTCCGTATCTCTCCTTTAACCTGACACTTTCCTCTATGGCATACATGTCGAACGGATTAACAGTGGCTTCAACGCCTTCGCGAATGAGAGTTCGGGTCTTAGGGTCTATCATGATCTCTGTCGTAGCTGGAACCTGCTTAATGCAGACGATGATATTTAGCCCTTTGCTAAGCAATCTGCTCTTGACCTTTCATAATCTCAAATCTTTCTTGCTTAAAATCTTTAGGACGCATTCTTTGATCGATTTACAACTATAATTACTTAGATCAACGAATCCTCTTTTGTCCCATAAATGAAGGGAAGACTTGGTCTTGAAATCCTGCATTTTTCTCTCCACGTCACATACAAAGCGACGCTTTCATGCTGTTACGGTGTGCATGTCCATCTGCGCGCCAGCTCCATCAGAAAGGTTCACGAAAAGACCCATTGAAGCGGAATTGAAAAAGCATTGCTGTGGTTTGTGCGAAACGTGGGACAAACACTTAAAGTGTCCTACGCAAACGTTATTTTCGGAGACAAAATGGAAATCATAACCTTGAACGAGAAGGGGCAGATAACAATTCCGGCTAGAATCCGCAAAAGTAGAGGTTTGGCAAAAGGAGTACGAGTTGCCTTGATAGAGATCGGAGATAGACTTGAACTCGTCGCCATGCCGGAGGACCCAATTCGAGAACTTATAGGCCTGGGTAAGAATCTTCCCAGCATAGGAGAGATAGAGGCTGAGGCAGACGTAGAATGAAGATATTCTTCGACGCAAGCGCTTTTCTGAAAGTATTAAAGAAGAAAACTATGGCAAAGTCGTCGAATGGCTCACAATGCAATATCAGAATGCAACATAGGAAGGTAGACTGCAATTATTGCCATTTGGAATAGTCTTAATATCCTTTCAACATATGTCATAAATGAGGTGATTGTTTGGTTCAAGAGTTCTTCGAGGTTGATGATTTGGAGACTTTCAAGTTGGTCGCTGAGCAGAGCCCACTTGTGATCCGTAGGGATCCATATCTCTTTGCTCAATACTTCGCGGGAATGTTCTTCATCAACTTGACGACCCTAGCGCAGAAAGATGTCAAGCGACTGTTCGACATGCTTAGGGGCAAGATGATAATCGTGAAAAATCCAATCAGAGCCTCATCTATCAGCGACTTCATAAGCAAGATTGAGAAACAGAGCACTTAAGAGAATATATGAAGAACGTTGCTTTTTCCATGGCTTCTAAAAGTTTATATATAATGAAAAAGCGTATTAACTGTTTGATTTGGAGGAAGGAAGATGCCACTTGTTGATGAACGAGACTTAATTCTGCCAGCTTTGAAGGAAAGACGGGCAGTCGGAGCGTTTAACGCCAATAACATGGAAATGGTTCAAGCCTTTGTTCTGGCAGCTGAAGAAGTGACGAAGGAGATCGGCGAACCGGTGGACGTAATCATTCAACTCAGCCCAGGGGCGAGCAAATATGCCGGCTGGGCACTGGGCGCCGGAATGGTTAAGATTGCCGCCGCAGAAACGGACATTCGAATCGCCCTCAATCTCGACCACGCTACTGAGATCGATCAGGTGAAGAAAGCTCTGGACAACGGATTCACGGCTGTTCTCTTTGACGGTTCCGCATTGCCTCTCGAGGAGAACATGAAACTGACTCGTCAAGTGGTTGAGATGTGCCATTCGAGAGGTGTGCCTGTAGAAGCTGAATTGGGGAAGATCCCGAGGATTGAGGATTACTTCAGTTCAGCGGAGATCGCTCGTTTGAGAACCCTTCCCGCAGCCGAGGCTGTGCGAACCATTCGGGAGAAAGCTGGTAAATCAGTTGAGGATCTCATGGCTAAACCAGAAGATGTTGAGCATTTCATGGCTAAAACCGGATGCGACTTCCTTGCTGCTGCCTTCGGCTCCATCCACGGCATCTGGGATGATGTTTGGCCAGTTCGAGTTCACCGTTTAATGGGCATTCAAGAGCGTACTCGTCTTCCTCTGGTTTCACACGGGTCTTCAGGAATCCTAATGACACCCAAGGACGTTCGCGAGAAAGGAATCAGACTTGCTAAAGGTGAAGGCACCCTTCTCGATGCCATCCAAACTGGGGGAGTCACCAAGGTCAACGTCGCCACAATCCTTTCAATCTCTTTCATTGAGGGATTCGTTCAGGCCTATCAAGCTAACCCAAGCGAGAAAGATTTCCGGAAACTTGGCGGTCCGGCACGCGATCGAGTTAAGGAAAAAACAAAGGAATATATGCGTCTCTTCGCTGGTCGAATCTGAAACATAGGTCATCGCTGCCTCGTTTGCCCGAGAGGCCGTATCAATCTACTGCCTGATTTTCCTTAGAATCCGAGGACACTGCAGAGGAATAGCGCAAAGAAGACGATGGTCTTAGGCGGGCAAATGGCACGTTATGTCATAAATGCAGGAATAACCTTTTCTGCGAAGAGTTTTGCCCCGTCTGCTTTTGGGAAGTCCACAAACCTTAGAATGAAGTGCTCAACGCCTAATTTGGTGTATTCTGCGAGTCTCTGTGTGACGGCATCTGCGCTTCCAATTATGTAGTTCTCTTCGTTTCCCTTCTGGAAAAATGAGCTTCTAGAGGCTAGGTTCCAAGCTTCCTCTTCGGTTCTAGCCACAGCGACTATGTTTGCTAGAGTCTTTACGATTCCAGCCGAGTTTCTGCCCTCCTTCTCGCAGTGCTCTTCGAGAACTTTCAGTTTGTTCTGGAATATTCTGGGCGAAACGTTTGGAAGATTCCACCAATCGGCATGTCGGGCGACAACTCTTAGAGTTAGCTTTTCGCCTCCGCCTCCAATCATGATCGGAGGAACAGGCTCAGGTTTCGGAAAGCAATGAGCTCCGTAGACCTTGTAGTATCTACCTTCAAGTGTGGCTATTCCTTTCGTCCACATCTCCCTTATTATTCGTACGCCTTCCTCAAGTTGCCGAATTCTCACTTTTGGGGGAGGAAACTCGTAGCCGTACGCTTTGTATTCGTCCTCTTTCCATCCGGCACCGATTCCCAAGATAAACCGACCCCTCGTCAACGTCTGAAGGGTGGCGCCCATCTTTGCGAGTAAGGCGGGATTTCTGTAAGAATTGGAGAGGACGATATTTCCGAAGGTCAACCTTTGGAAGACTCCGGAAAGATAGCTGATTGCGGTAAAGCTTTCAAGCGTCGATGTAGTCCTTGGGACAGATTCAGCCCAGGGAACAAAGTGGTCGTCGACCCACGCCGAACTGAAGCTTTCCGCCAGCTCTCCAATAAATCTCAGAATTTGATCAACGAATTGTCTCTCATTGCTTCCGTCTATCGGAAAACTTGGGACTCTAAGACCGAATCTCGCTTGGGTCAGGCTCTTCTTCCTCCCGCTACAACGTGTTCATAGTTGGAGATAGTTATTCTTAAGCTTACGTCTTAGGAGTATGGACAGCTGACTTCTCGCTCTTTCTCCCGCACAAATCACTCCAACATTCAGATGACCCGTTAATGATGTAACTCTAAACGTGGCGCCGATATGTTGACATTAAGTTGGTCTGTGAAGCTTATGAATACGGTTCACTTTCAGCTCTTGATCCAAGCCTCGTTCAGGGTGACATGTTTTATGTTCGCTCCGTGCGCATGGAATCGCCGATCGAACTGGCCTATTTCTCCTCTTCTATGAGTGTACACGACATGTATGTTGCCGTCTCTGCTCTGGATTACTGATGGATAAGAGAATTCGCCTTGTCCTATCTCTAAGCTCTTCTTGAATGGCCACGTGCAACCGTCGTTGGTAGAGAGAGCTACATTAAGTGGCGATCTACCCGCGGATGAGTCATTAAAAGCTAGAACGATGTTCCGATCTGATGTTTTCACCATCTCAATGCTGCTGTTAGGGTTTCTCAATTGGGTTTTGCACGCGGCGGTCCATGTTCTGCCATTGTCAGTTGATGCTGACTTCCATATGTATCCGCCTTTTCCGCCTGTCCTCATGTACATCAAGAGGCTTCCATCACGTAGCTGGACGACTGTGGGCTGGATTACGCCTTGATCTGTCTTGATGTCTCCGTACCTCGTCCATGTTTCTCCATCATCTTCGGAGATCATGACCATGGAACGCCATCTATCCTCGTCATAGATGGGCAGTAAGATGTAGCCGTTTCTTAGAGTGAGAGGCTTGTTTCTCGTCATCCATCCCCACTCCGATCTCAGTATTGTAGGAGAACTCCAAGTGAAGCCTCCATCCTCCGACTTTACGTATTTTATGACGCATGAATCCCACCAATTGCCTTCCATAGTAACGTAGAACAGCCATACGTTCTCATATCTGTCGACGAAGAGTACAGGGTTGCCGTCAGATCTGTCAGGTGTGTCCACCAGAACCGACGGCTCTTTCCAAGCATTACTGATACGCTCAAATCGAGATGAAAGAACTACCACATCCCTCGCTCCTTCATAAGAACCGCCATACCACGCTGCGAGAAGATCTCTACCGGGCAGTTCAACCAACGTCGGGGCGTGATTAAATGGGCGCCCCGAAATCCTGTCAAATATCTCCTTGATACTAAACGAAGGCCCTTCTACCATAGAGCTCAACTCAAACAGAGTAGGACTTTGAACCGTGTGAATTCCATCTTGGATTTTGCTCAGATCGGGGTAAAGCTTGATTCTTCAGAATTCTTCTCTCGATTTCGGGATCAGATGCCGGGGGGGTTCCTAAGGTTTGGTGGTTTCTTCAAGATTCCTCGCAACGCGGGACTGATTATCCATCGAGCGGAAGACTCTTTGTCATCATATATGCGTTCTCTCCGTTCGCATAATAGCCCTTAGCCGTTCTTGCAATCTTGAAGCCAAGCTTTTTGTATAGGTTTACTGCCGGAACGTTGCTTACCCGAACTTCGAGGTAGCATTCTCTCGCTTTGTGATGCGTCATGGCTTGTAGCGCCGTGACTATCAATGCTTGTCCTATGCCTCTTTTTCTGTAATCAGGTAAGACGGCAACCGAAATTATGTGTCCTGTCTTTGGAATCTCTAGGGTTCTGAAACTGGGGAATCCGGTCTCTATTCGACACATTATGTAACCCACGATTTCACCGTTTTCTTCTGCGACGATGAAGGTTTCTGGAGAACGCTGGTACAAATCCATGAAGAAGAAACTAGTATAGTTTTCGGGGAGGCAGACTTGGTTTATATGGATCACTTTATCCAAGTCACTAGGCCTGAATTGTCTCAAAGTGAACACTGATTCCAACTTAGACCCAGCTAATACTGTTTGCTCAAGGGCTGAGATATATATCTTTTACCATATCCCCAGAAGACGTCAGCGCAAAGATGGGGTTTTGCTCCTACTGTTTCACGACTGGTATTGTGATGTTTCCATGAGAGATAGCAAAAATCTTGGCGTTCTTCTTACTGGAATCAAACGCGTAACGTAATGCGTCATTGACTGTTCTAGCCGTCTTAAGTTTGAAGACTTCGAGTGCATAAAAATCGGGAATAGTTGAAACAAGGATCATCTCAACCCTTTCCCGCGCTCCCGTCAAAGAGTAAGCGACGTATCCATTAGCTGTGAAACGTTTTTTCAGAGAGTTCTCTATTCCCTTCAAATCCTTATACTTCGCCATTAGATTATAGAAGTCACTACTTCCATAGCCCCCTGAACACTCAGCCACCAAAATGAGGACTCCATTCTTCCTGATGACTTCCAAGGCATTTCTTATCCCCTTGCAGGATTCGTGAAGACTCAGGTCAAAAGGAAAGCCTCCAGGACTTGCGAAGACTATGTCAGCCCGCCCTCCTACGGGAATCTTGTACATCTCATCTGCAAGGTTAACTCCCTTGTTGAAAGCTTCGTCCAGATCCCCAGCGAAACACTTGACGAGCTCTTGGTCTTTGTTTCGGACAGCATTCAAGGTGAAATCAACCCCAATCAGGTGTGCGGCTTCAACAACGTCTTCATGCACGGGGTTTCCTTCGAGTAGACCTGAACGAGCCTTGGGATGAGTAACCATTGAGAGATTATGCTGGATCGTTTCAACACTTGAGACGCCACACAAAACGCCGTCTCTTCCCCCACTGTAGCCCATGTAAGGATGGGGTCGGACCTGTCCTGCAAGAATCTTTGTCTTGGATTCAACGAACCTTTTGTTCAGATGAACCTTGGTTCCGAAAGATGTCTCTCCCACATAGACATTCTCTTGAGATTCGCAGTTGTGATCTATCACCTCGACCTCCTTTAAGGCTTCATCGTTCCGGAACTCAACATCATTTTTCGCAGCACTGGTGTAAAGCGGATTGTATCCTTTTATCACGGTGATGTCTCTATTACTCGCGCCAGCTTCATTCAGCTCTATGAGGATTGATTTAACGATCAGAAGGTTGAGGGAGCAATCACCGGCATCATTTATCACTATTGAAATTTTGTCGCCCGGCTTAACGATCTCTGGCAACCGTTTAGTTCCGATCGGTTCCTTTAGAGACCTCTCAATCTCTTCTTGAGGATTCTCGGCTCCTTTCATCTCATTCGGTTTGATTATCCCGAGAAAATTTTCAGTGGGGACTCTAAGACAGACCTCTGCTTTTCCATATGGAAGCCAAACCTCTACCAATAGTATTCACTCCGATACCTCTCAAAGCGCGATTGATTTTTTCTGACTCAACGATAGAAGTTCTAATCAGTTTTTGCACTTATCTGTTTCGGGTCCTAACATTTAAGGCTGGTTTCACTCGAAATCTGGCTGTTCGTCAAGGTTAGGCTTGACCCATTAAGAAACGCATTTGAGCTAGGCGGTCCAGAACCTCAACTAGGGCTCTCTCAATGTCATGTCTTTTCTCTTTATATTGTTCTTCGTTGATCTCTCCTTTCTTACGCCTCTCTTCTAGGGCTTTCAAGTCCTTAAGCAACGAATCTCTCTGCCTCTCCAGATCCCTGGAAAAGGCACTTATGTCAGAATGACCCATAACTTATCACCATAGTAGAACAGCAGAACTTTTTAAAAGGCTTTTGCTGAATAGGTATCTTGTGCATGAAGGAGGATGGACTGCGAATTGTCCCGTATACAAGTGATATTCGTCATTGAAGACGTGGGTGAGGCGCAAGGCGAATTCATACGGTACCTAGCTCCCAGAACTGTCGATGCCATATCAAGGAGACTTCCCATCGAGGGGAGGGCGGCGATCTGGAAGGAGGAGGTCTACTTCGAAATACCGGTGAAAGCCGGAGAAGAAAAAGCAAAATCGAACGTCAAAAAAGGAACATTAGGGTACTGGCCTATGGGAACCGCCTTGTGCATATTCTTCGGTGAAAGCCAACCATACAGCCCAGTAAACATAATCGGCCATGTGACGAGGAACTTGGAACTGTTCGCCCAGGTAAAAAGCGGGACAAAGATCACGGTGGAAAGAAAAAACCAGCAGAGAGTATGACAGCAGACTCCTTTTCTCAATGAGATGACCGCTTCAAATCCGTTGGTAAGGCGCGTAACTTCGCCTAAAGTCCGCGTCTCGATCTCTCATCTCGGGGAACGTGTTCTCCTGTTTTGTCTAATTGAAGAATGACGCTCCGTCAAGGCTTGCTCCACGAGCTTCTCGGATTGACTCTGCGCTGTGACCATGATCTTCATCATCCGAGGCGTATCGCCGTGCATCTTAGTTAGGAGCTCCGTGGCTTCCGTGTCCGGGAGCTTGATGCCCAGCAATGCAAGGTTATAGAATTGGGTCTTTGATTTTTCTATGGCTTCTCGACCATCATGCGTCGTGTCGACACTATGGCCTTCTGACTGGAGGATCTTCTTGAAGGTTTCTAGGATGTTCTTGTCGTCGTCCACGGTTAGAATATATTCTTAAACTAAAGCTTTTTTCGTGTATGTAGCCATGAGCTTTAATCCATAGTAACGGTCAGTGACGTTGCGTTAACAGAGAGAAACATCAACGGAGAGATTTCTCAACATTACAGAGGGCAAGCCGACGAGACCTCCAGCACTTTGGTATGCCCGATCTTGGTTTAAAGTTGAACCTTACAGGAACTTGCTTTCATTCCAGAACTTAAGTCTTTTCTCGCATTCTTCTTTCAAAGAGCGGTTTCTAGTTCTTTTAGCAAGCGCTTCGAGGAATTCTAGGCGTTTCTTGACGGCGTCGATTTCTCCAATATTATCGTAATGTGGCTTACCTTCCAGATACATCTTCATCTGCCACGCCTTCTGTACAAGGAAACTTGCCGCCTCAACGGAATTCTCCACCGTGTATACATTCGCCCAGATCTCAAAGTTGGCTTCGCGCAGCTGACTGAAGCCTTGAACCTCAATAATCTGCCTTATGTACGCTCGAAGAAGGTCATAATAACCGGCTGTCTTGACCAGCCTCAAGGCTCTTAGGGCCTTCTCTTTGAAACCTCGACTTCCGACAACTCTCAACCGATTCCGATGACCCTTCTCTATCAAAGACTTGGCTAAAAGAGTTTCTTCATAGGTGTACACTTCATGTGGAAGCTTGACCTTTCCAGCAGAATGCGTGTTGTTCATGTCATTTTCGCTTCCTAAAGATCTTCCTAGCGGACATCTCACGTACTTAGAGTCTACTTTAATCTTATCTATGCTTTTCTGCGGGTCACTGTCCCAAATCCCGAAGCATCACTCATAACGCAGATTGATCCTCTCGTAAAATGTTCTATCCGAGCGGCAACGCTATGCCTGGGAATATTCCGTGACCATGAGCCCTCAGCATCTGCACGAAGTATTCTCCGTTCCAGATCTTGCAGCTGTTCTTTGATGGGTAGGCACAGATGAGCGTAGCGGGGATTTCTATCCTTCTCCCGTGAGACTTCTCACCTTCAAGTAGCTTCTCAGGCGGCCAAGCTGGGAGAGGATTATCCGATATGAGACTCCTGGGTCTCTTGCCCTTAGACTCATAGATTCCCTTAAGTATCTCTCTTGCAGGAGTCTTATCGGCTAACTCAACGATTTTCGGATCAGACTTGAAGACCTCAACCAACCCTTGCCTCTTCCACATGTCGACGTCTATGCCGAAGCCCTTCATAGCCTATTCCACCTCCTCAACCGAACCCTCATGGACATAGTGGGAGACCGGTTCCCGTTTTCGCACCCTATCTTGAACATAGGTGAAAAGAACAATATTCTTCTCATCAATGGTCTCGTATAGAAAGATGGTGTGGCTGGAGAGCTGCATACTCTTGACGTAGTCAAGAATTTCAGGCCTCAGATCAGATACCTCCGCTTTCCAGGGTTTTCTTCGCATCTTTAACATAGTCCAGTAGTGTCCAGTTTTGATGCTCAACAAGGGCTAAGCCAAGCCTGCTATAGAGGTTCTTAACGATCAGCCTGCCAATGATCTTGGATCCTGCGCCGAACAAGTCTTCTAACGCCCTGTTGAAACCCTCAATCTTGGCTGGTATTTCCTCACGTTTGATCTGGTAATGTCTCTCAACATGATGATAGATTGTCCGTCTACCGCTTTCGCCCAGAAACATGATCCCTTCGTCGACAGCTTCAAGAATGGCCGAATCGTATCTTTCAGGCAAACCCATGTGCATATAGCTATCCGGTTTGCACTTAAATGCTTTTACTTCTGCCTCAGCAGGAGAAACTGACGCGCATGGCTGTTCCGAAAATGGTTAAAAATGGTATTAATTCTCCTTCAGGTTCGAGAAGAGCCGATTACTGCAAGGAAAACAAACGCAAATGCGACGCCCAAAACTGCCTTCAAACCCAAAAAAAGAATAAAAACCATTTTATACCAATTTAGGAACACGCATGCGCGCTAGAACGTCTGCCTGTCCGAGAACTTCAGAAGATTCAAGCCGAATAACTAATCATGCGATCAGATGTGTTTGCGCTATAGCGCGCGATCTGTTCAACTCTTAGTCTGCTGCCTTGTAGATTTTGATGTTTCTACCGCCTGAAACGTATGTGACAATGCCACGTTGGTCAAGTTCCTCTAGGAAGTCTTTAGCTACGCTGAGGCGGATATCGAAGCGCGAAGCAACTGCGTACGGGGTTAGAACCTTCATCTGTTTTAACTCTTTTATAACATTCGCATCGTCAGATCTGGGAGGGATGATCCTAATCGATTTCTTTTCTACAGATGCCGACGCCTTACGCTGTTTCTCCTTCTCACCCTTATCCTTCCTTCCCTGCATTCTTTCCATCTGTTTCAGGCTAAGCTTCTTCTTTCCACCCATGATTTTCGCTCCTCGAGTAGGAAACAAGAATCGGACTTATTAGGATTTCCTCTAAACGACAGCACTGATCTCAGGTTTGGATCTCTTCCGCCACTCTTCTACCGGAATTCCAAGTCTTTTCTCAACACCCTCCCTGTGAATTGAGTTCATTGTACAGAACGGGATTATCCTACCGTCAGGGACGGCATAATGGACTACACATCTCTGGACCCTTTCCAGATCGAAGTTGTATGGATCCATGAAATGCATTGCTGAGATCATCAGCATCCTTCGATGCAGGTCGCCTAACGCATCGTAGCTTCCAGTCTTCAGCAGCGGCCAAATATATTTCTTCAGCATACCAAATTTGATGTGTCTGAGCGATCCCATCATCCTCATCTTAGCTTTTTTGTCATGACCTTTTTCCATCTCTTCATAGGCTTTCTCCATCGTCTCAACGAATCCGTCGACGTTGCCATACCGTGTGATCGGAACCATCTCACCGTCTTCAATGAATACGTATGTTGCCATGCCACAATGAGGGTGCGCCGTAAACTCCAGATAATGCTTATTCTTAATACCCCCCACAGCCCTAGCTATTGGGACCACTGTCGGAACCGGATAGAAGTCGGAAACCTTGATCTTTCCACGGGTCTGTTCCTCAACAAGCCTCATGAAGTCGGGAATCGTTATTCGCATGCGTTCTCTCTCATGCTCGGGAATTCTACCACAGAGAGAGACAGGCTGAACGTTTACACATCTAACAACATCAAAGTTCTGAACGGCGAATCTTATGATGTCTCCCAATTGATGGTCATTGACACCTTTTACCAGTGTGACAACCAAGACGATGCTGTCCATCCCTGCCTCTCGGCAGTTCTCAACAGCCTTCTTCTTTACATCCATCAGGTCGACGCCGCGGGTGAACTTATAAACATCCGAAGTTACGCCGTCGAATTGTAGATAGATAGTGCTGACGCCGGATTCTGTCAAGCCGCGACAGTAATCGACACTCTGCGCAAGCCTCAGACCGTTTGTATTGACCTCCACGTGGCGGAAATCAAGTTCCTTAGCCATCTGTACAAGTTCAGAAAGATCCTCTCGGACCGTAGGTTCTCCGCCTGAAAACTGCAGGGCATCAGCTGGCACAGGATCATTTCTCTTGAGGTTTATGAGCATCCCTCTGATCTCTTCCTTCGAAGGCTCATACACGTATCCTGTCGTTCCAGCTGTCGCAAAGCAGACTGGGCATCTCAGATTGCATCGATTAGTTATGTCAATAATCGCTAGCGCAGTATGGGACTTATGCTGCGGGCATATTCCACAGTCGTAGGGACACCCAAACTTCACCATTGTTCGAGGATTTCGAATTCCACTTCCAACAAACCCAAACTTTTGAGCCCTTTTATACTGTTCGTAATCTGACCAATACAAGTCCTGAAAAGATCCGTGCTCCGGGCATTCTTTTTTCATGTAGACCTTGTTGTCCTCCTCGAAAACCGTCGCATCTACGACCTTTTTACACTCTGGGCAGATGCTTTTTGTACCCTCTATTTCCTGCATTTTTACCACTGAGAGTTGTGAATATATATGGAATGGAATCATATTGTATATGAAGATTTCCAGACTTTTCATAAGGTGAGAAGTCGGATTGAATGAATCTCTCAGCGAAGAAGCCAGAAGGGCTCTCAGAGAGATGGGCCTGACTGAGTACGAAACCAGGATTTATCTATCCCTGCTGGATATTGGAGCTGCAACCGCCAGCCGCATCAGCGAAGATGCAAATGTGCCATACTCAAAGATATATGAAGCTCTCAACTCATTGGAACAGAAAGGATGGATTGAGACCCAGAGCAGCAGACCGAGAAGGTATTACCCTAAATCACCAACGGAGGCGCTTGAAGCCGCAAAACTACGATTAGAGAGCATGATGAAGACTTGGGAAAGATCGGTTCTGAATGAGCTGCAACTCTTATATGACAAGATGGAGATCCGCGAGAAGCCTGACATATGGATACTACGAGGCGAATTTAACACGATTACGAAATTGAGGGAGATGATGGAAAACACTAGGATCGAGTTGATGATAGCTGCCCCGCCTCTGGCAACACCCTTTATGAACGTATTGATTCCAATGCTTAGGAAATCGGTGGATTCTGGCGTAGACCTTCTAGTGATGTTCTCAAGGAACATTCGCGATGATCTCGTAAAAGAGATTTCCAAGATCAGCAGGGTCAGGGTCCGTGATCACATGTTCGGCGGAGGCGTCATAGCCGATGGAAGAGAGGCTTTACTCCTTCTAGGCGAGGACAAACCATCATTAATCATATGGTCCGATCACACAGGCCTAGTGAAATTCGCGAAGGACTACTTCCAACACTTATGGAACACAGCCTACGAGACCTAGATCACTCTTCCAGTAACATCTCTTTTATCTTCCCGGCACCTCGATAGAAAACTTCCTTTTCATCTTCGTCTAGGTCCCATTCAAGAATTCTCTCTGCCCCTCTCCTGCCAAGTATGACGGGAACCCCTATACTTAGATCGCTCAAGCCGTACTCACCACTCAGGATAACGGAGCATGTAGCAAGCCTCTTCTCATCCCGCAATATGCTCTCAACAGCATCCGCGGTGTTGTTGGCTGGGGCAAAAATCGTAGCACCTTTCTTCGAGATCACTCTCAAAGCAGACTCTTTAATCTCATTCTTGATCTCTTCTCGCTCTTTCCTAGTAAACCTCTGCTCCTTTCCTC
>Ga0315309_1000575_pt1 | contig 22420 bp, 17 predicted proteins | sample TDP4_MG_FD_203080 | JGI IMG/M metagenome (GOLD analysis project Ga0315309, IMG submission 203080) | Freshwater sediment microbial communities from Lake Towuti, South Sulawesi, Indonesia - TDP4 | ecosystem: Environmental > Aquatic > Freshwater > Lake > Sediment | place: Indonesia: South Sulawesi...
CAAGGGTTTAGACCTCGTTCCAAAAATCAATAAACAAGACATTCAATCTTGGTTGAAGAAGCTGCCTGGAGATGTGGGTATAGGAAACGTGCGCTACATAACTTCAGGTGGAAACGACGAGGAATCTGTCATTAAGGGTACTCAACCCGTCTTCTTGGAGGCAGAAGACACAAAGATAGCTCTGGCGTTCAATGGCAACATTGTCAACACAGTGCCACTTAGATGGGAGATAAGAAGCAGATTTGCAAGCTTCACTTACGAGTGTGATATCGAACTTCTCGGCAGAAAACTACTTACTAACCTAACTGAAAATAAAGACTTACCTGCAGCCGTAAAAGCATGCATGAGAGACGTTGAGGGCGCGTTTTCTGTATGTGGAATAACACAAAAGGGCGAGTTTTTCGCATTCAAAGACCCATACGGCATCAAGCCTCTATGCTGTGGTCACAGCTCAACTGGCAATATATGGGCGGTGTCTTCAGAAAGCGTCGGGTTAAACATCAACGGTTTTGAGTTTGACTTTGAGGTGGAGCCAGGCGAATTGGTTGTGGCAACAAGAGAGGGCTTTACCAGAGAAGAAGTTGCCCCTTGCCGAAGAAAGGCATTGTGCGCCTTCGAGTTCGCCTACTTCGCCCGACCCGATTCTAAGCTTGGAAACCGATTTGTGTATGAGGTTCGAGAAGAGTTTGGCAGAAACTTGGCCCAGGAATACGCTGAGTTTGCCAAGGACGCTGACCTAATTATTTCTATGCCCGAAACTGGCGACGACGTGGCTTACGGCGTGCACGAGGCTACCGGTCTCAGATGGGAGCGTTCAATACGTAGGCACAGATACGTTACAGAACGAGCTTTTATACTTCTGCCCGCGGAACGCCAAGCTACAATCGACAGAAAAATCAATGTTCTCGCATACAAAATCGCAGGAAAGAAGGTTTTGGTTACAGAGGATAGCATTGTCCGAGGCGACACTACGAAGGTTGTGGTTGAGAAACTCCGCCGAATGGGAGCCAAAAGGGTTCACCTGCTCATTACTTTCCCACGAATAATCGGTCCTTGCTTCTATGGAATTGACATGGCAACCTATAGCGAGCTGATAGGCTTCCATCACACGCCTGAAGAAATTGCCAAGATAATCGACGCGGACTCTGTCAACTATCAGTCGCCAGAAGGGCTCATAAAGTCTACTGGCATGAACGAAGACGAACTCTGCATGGCCTGTGTCACTGGTAGGTATCCGACTCCGCTTGCCCAAAAAATGGCAGACGACATGAAAGAAAAAGTGGAAAAAGGCTACAAAGAGACAGGACGCATCTACGAAGTGTCAAGCGTGATGTGATGGAAAAAGTCGGAATGTTAGTTGTCTCCTACGGTTCCAGAGAAACTGCCATAGTCGACGCCTTTACCCGCAGCCCAAATTACAAAACAGAAATCTTTGTAGTAGACAAGCAGAAGAACCCATTCAACGTGAAGCGGGCCAAAGAACACTTAGTCATATCCGACCTTAACATACGAGAAATTTTGAAATTCGTTAAGAAACGCAAGGACAAAATCGACTTTGGAATCGTTGGACCCGAAAAACCCATAATTGAGGGCGTCCGAGACCTTGTCGAAGACGAGACCAACGTCCCTCTCATATGTCCAACCAGAGACTTCGCGATTGAAGCAAGTAAGGTTGCACAGCGCCAACTTCTACTGAAAGTGGCACCTGAGGCCAACCCAAAATTTAAAGTTTTCAATCCAAAGGAAAATAAAAGTCTCTCAGCGGTCAGAAGAGATGTTTACGCATGGTTAGACACGCTAAGAAATCAAGTGGCAGTTAAACCCGACAGACCAGCAGCTGGCAAAGGCGTTGGAGTATGGAGCGATCACTTCAACACTCGTGAACAACTTTTTGAGCATTTTGTCGCCAATTACCAACATGGAGCTGTGATTATTGAAGAAAAAATTGAGGGTGAAGAGTCCAGTTTTCAAGCGCTCTGCGACGGTAAACATCTAACGCCTCTGCCTGAAACCCGAGACTACAAAAGGGCTTTTGACGACGACCAAGGGCCAAACACGGGTGGTATGGGCTCTTACAAGGATGTAGGCGAAGTTTTACCCTTCATGACTAAAGAGGACAGAGAGAAGGAAATTGAACTGATGAACAAACTTTTCAACGAACTGCGCAGAAAAGCGAGCAGCACCGATTTGCGTGGGATACCCTTCTATAACGCTTTCATCCACACTGGAAAAGGTCCCAAACTTCTAGAAAACAACAGTCGGCCAGGCGACCCAGAAATACAGAATATTTTGCCACTTTTGAAAGACGACTTGGTAGACGTCTGCTACAGAATTATCGAAGGAAACCTGACCCATGTGACCGTTGAGGAGAGGGCGTCGGTTGTAACCTACAAGGCCCCACCCAATTACGGTGGATACGCTTCAACCTTCCCTGAACTGGTTAAAAAAGAAGAAATGGAGACCCCTGTTGACCTGGACGAAGCGGAGAAACTGAGCCAAAAACACGGCGACAACATTCGAATTTATCCGGGTTCAATGGAGACGAAGGATAGTGAGGTTTATGCTCTGGGTTCTCGCGCCGTATGTGTTGTGGGCATTGCGGATGATATTCGAACTGCCAGAGAAATCTCCTTAGAAGGCATACGAGCCATTAAGGGCGGGGCACTCTGGCACAGAAACGACATCGCCTCAAGAGAGCACATTGCCAGAAGCATCGAGCACATGAACCGCTTGAGGCTGCACAAGCCATGAGTTCCGCAGCATTGTCTGTGAGACCCCAGAAAATTTTCATTTGCGACTGTGAAGGCCCCATCTCCAAAAATGACAACGCCTTCGAACTTGCGAACCGATTTATTCCTGAGGGAAACCGCCTTTTTACGCTAATAAGTCGATATGACGACATTTTGGCCGACATTGTGAAACGAGAAGGCTACAAGGCTGGAGACACGTTGAAACTGATTCTTCCCTTCTTGAAGGCTTGTGGTGTGACAAACGAGGTCATGACGGAATATGCTTCACGCAACATTTTGTTGGTTCCCGGCGCTAAGGAAATGCTCCAGTTCATCCAAGGTTTCATGCCTTCCTTCATTGTGAGCACAAGTTATGAGCAGTACATGCGTGCTTTATGCCGTGCTGTGAGTTTTCCTTTTGAGAACGCCTACTGCACCCGATTGGACTTGGACAAGTACAAAATAAGCGATGAAGAAAAGGTTAGACTGAAACAACTCAGAGAAGAAATGGTCAAACTGCCTAGACTCGAGATTCCTAAAGGTGCTCAATCCGTAAAGGGCTTTCCAAAGAAAATGCAGCAGACGGTGCAGAGGCTGGACGAAATCTTCTGGAAAGACATCTCCTCTATGGGGATTGGCAAGGTGTTCGGAGAAGTCAATCCGGTAGGAGGTTTCGAGAAGGCTGAGGCAGTGAAAGAAATAGTGGCAAAGTCGAAGTCTAATTTTCAAAACGTAATGTATGTGGGCGACAGCATCACAGATGTATCGGTCTTCAAACTTGTACGTTATGGAAACGGCTTGACTATTTCTTTCAATGGCAACAACTTTGCAGTCAGAGAAGCAGAGGTTGCTGTGCTCTCAGAAAACGCAGTCGTGACCGCAGTTTTGGCCGATGTCTTTGCTAGGCTTGGAAAACTTCAGCTCATGAGTTTGATTAGAGAATGGAGATCTTCAACAATAGAAAAATTCGGTTTGCATCAACCTTTGAAAAGATGCTTTCTCAGACTCTGTCGAAAAAAATTCCCAAGAGTAGAGTTGGTCACTTCACAAAACAGGGAGAAACTGACGAGAGAGAGCACTGCTTTTCGTAAGAGTGTGAGAGGCGAAGCCATAGGAAGGTTGGGTTGAAACGTGGTTGAGGTTGAAGACACTTACGCCGAAGCTTTTGATGGTTTGTTCTGTCGCATCATAATCACGGCTAAGGATGAAACGCGACTGAGACATGCAGCTGAAGGGTCGACAGCCTTACCAATGGGAGTTGTAGGCCGAGGAGAAGGTGGAGTGGAAAAATGGCTTGGACGAACTGTGACACCTGATAGACGAATTGGCGCTGTTGTGCAGTTTTGGAGCGGCATCAACGAGTCCAAGCCGTTTGAAGCCTCGCTCAAAAAATTCATCAAGGAGGTTTCCTACCGAATACGCCAGGAAATCTTGGTGGAACCTACAACCTGCGTTTTCAACGCGCTGGACGTAGCTGCTAAATTCGATGTTATGGACAGTATAGGTCACTGCGGCGACGGCTACGAATGGGAAGAAGAATACTGTGGTCGCAGGGTCATCAATATTCCTATTATGATGCCCGCTTTCCGCATAGAACGCTACTTAGGCTATGATGTAGGTGTTTCAGGCGGCAACCTTTGGCTTCTGTGCCGAGACGAGGACTCAGCGTTGAGGGCGGGAAACAAAGCCCTAGAAGCCATACGCAAGGTTGAAGGCGTTGTCACACCCTTCGACATCTGCTCAGCTGGTTCTAAAACAGAAACCAGGTATCCGGAGATTGGACCAACAACAAATCATCCCTACGTTCCATCGCTTAAGGGTAAGATACCCGACTCTAAGGTGCCCGCAGGTGTGAATTCTATTCCTGAAATTGTAATCAACGGAATATCGTTGGATGCCGTCAAAAAGGCGATGAAAGCAGGTATACACGCGGCTAGACATATGAGAGGTGTGCTCAAAATCTCTGCTGGCAACTATGAGGGCAAGCTCGGCAAGCACAAGATATATTTACGAGAGTTGTTGTCTGATGAAGTTTGACGTAGTTGGTTTCGGCGCCCTTAATGTGGACAAACTCTATCGAGTCAACAGAATCGCTAGGGAGAACGAGGAAAGCTTCATTCTCAGCATCAAAGAATCGCCTGGCGGCTCGGCTGCCAATACAATCGTTGGCTTGGCCAGATTGGGTGCAAAAACAGGATTCATAGGTAAGGTTGCCAACGACCATGAAGGCCAGCTTTTACTTGACGATTTTAGAAGGGAAGGCGTTAACACCGATGGAATAGTTATGGCCAGAGAGGGGAAAAGCGGCACAGTCTCGGCGTTTGTGGACAACAACGGTGACAGAGCTCTATACGTGCATCCAAGTGTCAACGACACCTTATCGTTTGAAGAAATACACCTCGAGTACGCGATGCAAACAGAGTTCCTGCACCTGACTTCAGTTGACGAAAAACCCTTCCAAACTCAAAAAAAGCTGATAGAAGAGTTGCCCAACGTTAAGGTCACACTTGACCCGGGTGAAATCTACGCGAGGAAAGGTCTGGAAAAGTTGAAGCCCATTGTAAAACGTTGCTCTGTTGCCATGCCAAGTGAAGGTGAAGTCAAATTGCTAACGCGTAAAAAATGGGAGGAGGGTGCCAAGCAACTGCTCCGCGAAGGCGCAGGCATAGTTGCTGTAAAACTTGGCGAAAAAGGATGCTATGTCACTGACGGCAGCCAAAGCCACATGGTTCCTCCCTACAAAACAAAAGCGATTGACACCACAGGAGCAGGCGACGCCTTCTGCGCAGGTTTCCTCTACGGCTTGATCAAGAAAAAAGACCTGTACGAATGTGGACGCCTAGGGAACTATGTAGCCTCAAAATGCATTGCAGAAATAGGTGCGAGGACGGGACTACCTCGAGAGATCGAGTCAAAGTAGTTAGAGTTTAGGTTTCGCCGAAACCGACTTCCTACTTGCTTTCTTAACCCTTGCTTTTCTGGGTTTTTCTAGGCCAGTACAGACCTACCTCTTCTGGGTTTCTGCGATGAATTTCTAACATGATCCAAATATGGTTTAAAATGAGTTCTGTAGAATCAGTTTGAGAGACGCTCATGATTGAAATCAGCGTCTTTGAACGAACACATTGAACATGAGACTCAGTTTCTAGAACTTCTTAGTCAGATATTCAACAACAGACTCGAAGACCAATCTGCCATCTCCGTACAGTGGAACTCCTTCTCCTCTAGTCCAGTCCGGTTGTTGCCAGCCATAGTAGGCTCGCTCCGGATGTGGCATAAGGCCAAGAATTGTGCCAGTCGAGTCGCAGATGCCAGCGATATCGTGGAAAGCGCCATTCGGGTTGACGGGAAATTTGCCCTCGGCGGGTCCGCCTTCTTCATCGCAGTATCGAAAAACTAGTTGGTCTCTTTCATGAAGTTTCTTCAAGTAATCTTCTTCTTTTCTCCTATCAAACATGAACCGCCCTTCAGCGTGTGCGATTGGAATTCGCAAAACTTCTGCCTCCTTTATCTTACTTGTGAAGATGCATTTGCCCCTGTTCTCGTGTTTCAAGTGGACCCACATGCAGCGATAACCGATAGGCAGATTGGTTGCCAAAGAGGCTTGAGGCAAGTCGCTGCTACCATCAAATCCTGGCAGCAAACCAGTCTCAACTAAAACCTGAAAGCCATTGCATATGCCCAGAATGGGCCGCTCTTCATTAACAAACTGCTTCAATTCGTTGCCAAGTTTGGCGACCACGCCTTTCGCTAATATGGCTCCAGCCCGTACATAGTCGCCAAAGGAAAAGCCACCTGGAAACACCAGCGCATGGTAATCGATAAGACTCTTATTCCTGACAACATCGTTTAAGTGAATGACTTCCGCCTTGACGCCCGAGTCTTCAAAAGCTCGTTGGGTCTCAGCGTCGCAGTTAGTTCCGCCAACCCGCAAAATGCAAACCTTGACTTCCTCAAGCTTCATATAGCCATGCCCCCAAGGTGTTTTTCCAAGCTTTCCTAAGGGTTGTTAAGTCCAGCTCGACCAGTTTTTTGTCCTTTACGTCGTGAACCGTGAAGTATTGGTCTTTCTTCACTCTACCCACCAACGCAAACGGATTGTCATGCATCAGGTTTTCGAAATCTTCTTGACGCTTTTTATTCACCTCAACCAAGAAACGAGTGTTAGACTCAGAGAACAAGACGAAATCGTCTCGAGTTAAGCTACGGTGTCTAGGCACTTTTTTCAGCCATAGATCAAGGCCATAGTTGCCTGTAAAAGCCATCTCAGCTGCTGCAACTGCCAATCCGCCCTCCGAAAGGTCGTGGCAAGCCCTCACATAGTCTTTATCAATCGCTTGGACAACTGAGTCCATGATTTTCTTAGCCTGGTTAACATTGACACGTGGCACTGTTTTGCCAACGACTCTCTTCAGACGGTAGTATTCTGAGCCGCCCAACTCCAGTCTAGTCTGCCCAACAAGGTAAATCGGGTCGTTAGGCTGCTTCAAATCCAAGGTAACCGCTTTTCTTACATCTGGAACAGTTCCAATGGCTGTGATTAGAAGCGTCGGCGTCACCGGACCTAGCGGCGACTCGTTGTAGAGGCTGTCCTTTCCCGAAATGAACGGGGTTTTAAATCCTTTTGCAGTTTCATAGCAGGCTTGGCAAGCTTGCACAAGTGAGCCTAATCGATCTGACCTTTCAGGATTACCCCACGTGAAATTGTCAAGTAGAGCAATTCTTCTGCCCCCAACCGCTGTGTTGTTCCGTATGGCTTCGTCTATGCTGGATGCCGTCATCCAATGTGAGCTGATTTTTCCGTAGTTTGGATTTATTCCACAAGAGATAACTATGCCTTTCCACGAATTTTTTAGTGGCTTGATGACCGCTGCGTCACTTGGACCGGCCTGCTTACCCTGCAACGGCTTAATAGCTGTGTTTCCTTTAACCTCGTGGTCGTAAGTGCGAACAACAGACTCCTTACTGGCGATGTTAAGTGTGGACAAAAGCTTCAAAATTATGCTTTCGAAATCGATTGGCTCCTTAAAGCTGGGCTCTCTTTGTCGTGAAATCTGTAGTTTTGCCTTTCTCTTGATTGTTGGTGGTTCAAAAAGGAAGTCTATGTCAATTTTCGCAACTCTTTGGCCTTGATAATCCACTATGAGGCGTGCTTCCCCTGTGAACTTGCCGATTGGTGTGGCTTCAACGCTTTCTCGTTCAAAAATGGATAGGACCTCTCGCAGGTTCTCTTTGAGAACCGACAGTAGCATTCTTTCCTGAGATTCAGAGATGTAGATTTCCCAAGGCGCCAACCCCGGATACTTGAGAGGAACTTTGTCCAATTCAATGTGGACACCGCATTTGGCTGTGTGAGCACATTCACCTATAGCGGAAGATAAGCCGCCTCCGCCGAGGTCAGTTATCCCTGAGCCAAGCCTTCTGTCTCGCACTTCAATAATGGCTCTTTTCAGTTTCTCCTCCTCAATCGGATTAGCTATTTGAACTGCAGAACGAGAGATCGCCTCGGACTTTTCGGTTAGTTCTGCTGAAGCAAACGTGACGCCGTGAATTCCGTCACGTCCAGTTTTGCCGCCGACCAGAAGAACTATGTCGTCTGGTTTCGTGTTGCGCACAAATTTGTCCTTTGGAAGAATGCCCACACAGCCGCAATAGACGACTACGTTGCCCACGTAGCTTTCGTCAAAGTATATGGCTCCGTTGACCGTTGGGATTCCCATGTTGTTTCCGTAGGCACCTATGCCTGCCACCACGCCACTGTACACATATTTTGGGTGCTTAACTCCAGAAGGCAGCTTGGCATAATCATAGTCTAATGGACCAAAGCCGAGAACGTCGGTGCACGCTATGGGTTCAGCCCAAACGCCCAAAATGTCTCTTATAACTCCGCCTACGCCCGTTGCAGCACCCCCGAAAGGTTCAACAGCCGACGGATGATTGTGAGTTTCAACCTTAACTGCCACGCCGAAGCCTCGGTCGAAATCAATTATTCCAGCATTGTCTTCGAAAACTGAGAAACACCAAGACGGATTGAGTTCCTTCGTGACTTTAGCGATGTAAGTCTCGAACAGATTCTTTATCTTTTTTTTGCCAGCGACTACTTCACCCTTGAAGGTCTTGTGAAAGCAATGCTCCGACCACGTTTGTCCAATTGTCTGAAGTTCAACATCTGTTGGGTTTCGATTCTTTTGCTCGAAATACTTCTGAACCTTCTTCATTTCTTCAAGGCTTAAGCCAATTGCGAGTTCTCTGCTTACTCGAACTAGTTGCTCATCAGTTGCGCCTTTCAGGTGCACTTCGTAGAGTTGAAAGGGTAAAGGACGCTTCCTGTAAAGGCTTTTGCTCATTCAGCCTTCCTCAATCTCGAAACGATAATTGTCTTTCACGGGATTCGCCAACAATCGTTTACACATGTCGTCAACCAATTTTTTAGCTGCGCTCAGGCTTTTGGCTTCTAAAACAATCTCATAGACCTTGCTTACACCCACCGACCTAACTGGATAGCTGAGTTCAGACAACGATTCCTTTGTCGTTTCGCCTTCAGGGTCAGAATGACCAGGCTTTAGGCCAACCTCAACTTTGGCTTTGTACTTCATGGAGATAGATTTGATTTACAATTATTTATCAATTTTTTGGCACATTTTTATGCAAAATTTCGCTTAATTTGTAGAAACCTATGAAACGCATTATCGCTCTGATAAAACGATTTTCTTTCCGTTATGTTTAACGGTAATTTTCCCTGAGCGTTTAACTGCTCCGATTTGGCTGGTTTCGGCGCCACTTCTTTCAAGCAAATCGATTGCTTGATCCTTTATGGCGTTGTCAACAACTACGGCGAAGCCCCAGCCCATGTTGAAGGTCTTGAACATCTCCTCATCCGAGATTGGGCTTCTGCACTGATTGGAAACTTCTTGAATTAGGCTGAAAATTGTTTGTGGCTTGAAGTTGTCGAATTCGAACCCAACGCTTTTGTTGAACTGCATTAGTCTATCGAATTTGAGGTAGGCGTCGCCTGTTATGTGAATTGCTGCCTTGATTGAATGGCTGGCTGCAAGGTTCATGATGGGTTTGACATAGATTTTCATTGGTTCCAGAACTTCGTAGACTAGTTCTCTGTCCAAACCATCAGGAATATCGAACGGTTCATACTTGCCACCCCACTGTTTGAACAGAACTTTTCTAGCCAATGAAACTCCGTTGCTGTGGATGCCAGAACTGCGCAGTCCAATAACAGTGTCTCCGGGTTTCAAATTGTTTCCATAAATTATGTCTTTTTTGTCTAACTCGCCAACAGAAGCGAAGACCATGTCAAAGCCCCTACCCTCGACTACGCCTTTAATTATGTCGGGTACGTCGCCTATTTCACCGCTTGGCACCAAACATAGGGCTTCGCTTGCGCCTTTCACAATGCCTTTCATCCATTCCTTAACTAAAACTGGGTCTGAAATATGAGCGTGAATGTTGTCTGACAGGGCCAATGGTTTGGCGCCTGAGCGAATGACATCGTTTACCGCCAGAGCAATGCCGTCAATGCCGATTGTGTCGTATTTGTTGGCGAGCTGGGCTATCAAGACTTTGGTGCCTACACCTTCGATAACCAAATCAAGGTATAGGTCGCCGCCTATTGGAAAGATGTTGCCGCATGGAAGCTTAACAACTGAGCCGTATCGACTGAACCGATAGGTTGCGTCAAGGAGGGTTAAGGCTCTTTTTGATTCAGCTCGAAGTGCTCTGTCGACGCCTGCCTTTGCATATGTAAACTTTTTCTGGACTTGTTTCGACGCTTGGATCTTCACTCAAGTCACAATCTGGTGCAGTTTTTTCTCTCTCGCTGCCCGTTTGATTTCTAACGCAATTCGGTCGCCCATGCTCATAGTTTTGCTGTATTTGGCGTTGGCGTATTGGGAGCCGATGCCCATGTGCACGTTTGTTCCGCCGCCATGTCTTAGTGCCACGTCTTGCGTAACCGGAATGTGCATGTAGGGTTCAGCGCCCTCAGGAACATCGTATAAGCCATAATCCATCGCTGTTTTAGGTTCAGCACCCGCTGTAAAATCAACCTTAACCGAAGGATTCATCTCGTATTTTGAAATCCTGTCCCAAGTAATCAGCGTCTGTAGACACCAAGCGCCGATTATGCCAGGAGGCAAATATTTGCGCATTGCAAGCATGTAGGCATCAGCATAACGATGCATATCTTTGAGCAGTGATTCACGAAGGCTCATGACCAAGTGGGCTGAAACTTCGAAGGATGGCACCTTCTTGATTTTTTCCTGAACGTCTATGGGCAAACGTTTGACGCCGTCCAAGATGGTTTCTCGCCTCTCATCTATGGATAAGAACTGATTAGCCAAGCATATCCTCGCCTCTTCTAAGCTTACCTTGTAGAGTTTGGCGTACCAGTCGTCTGCGTCTCCCCACTCTGCTTGAGCGTCAAGCGGAGAGAAGAAGAAGTTAAAGTTAGCGTGAGGCCCCAGCACGATTTGCTCCACTCGAGCCCGCTCTAGGCATTCTTTATTCAGGTTGCCAGCCTCGATTTCGCGTTCAACCTTTTCCTCCAAGTCTCTTGAATCCGCTGCGAAGATGAACTCGCGTTCAAAGGCTCTGTGTGCATGCTCTGCCTTCAACAATATCGGCTCGTCTATTTCGTCCTTGAAGTGGATTCCATGCTTGAGAACTTCAAACTTGTAGGATTTTGGATATGGAATGCGAGCTTTCTCGGCAAACCAGTAGTAGTCCTTCTCTATTTCGCCTCGGTTCTCCACTTTTAAAGCTAAGCGTGAGCCCAAAATCGGGACGGGATAATCGTTTTCGATGGCGCTGCAGTATTCGTCTCCGCCCACGTAAACAGAAAATGCACGGTTCGGAATCTGCAGGCATTCGAGATCGATGAGTTCGTCCACGTGCTTAATGATGTCTCGGTATTCGTTGAGAACCAAAATGGCGCTTTTCCATTTTCTGTCGTTCTTTTTGATGTCCGACAGGTCACTGGTTACGATGAGGTCGTTGCGCACTTGGGATGGCAGGTCTTCTACGGCTCGTCCAGGTTCTCCTACCATGGGATTTTGCAAGTATATGCGTGCTCTTCCGGGCGTAGTGTAGATTATGCTTCTTATGCCATAATTTCTCTGTCCTTGCCAAGCGTCGAGGGCTGAGTGAGAGCCAAGGTTGAGTCCTATTGGTTCCTTGTAGGATTTTACTATTTCTTGCATTTCATCTCTGGCTATGACCATGAAATCACCGTCTCTGTAACAAGAGAGAAGCGAATATAACAATTTCCGTTAGAATATTCAGTCGGGTTCCAAAAGTCTTAACATCTATATCTAGTTTAAATCGCTAGAATTTTCTGTTTGTCAAACGCTCATAGGCTTCGATGTATTTTTTTGAAGTCTCTAGAATTACGTGTTCAGGCAGTTTTGGTGCTGGTGGCTGCTTGTTCCAGCCGATGCTGAGCAGATAATCGCGGACGTACTGCTTGTCATAGCTGAACTGGTCTTTTCCAATCTCATACTTTTCCTTTGGCCAGAATCTGCTGGAATCCGGAGTCAGCACTTCGTCTATAAGCATTAATTCCTTGTTGCAGAAGCCAAACTCAAACTTGGTGTCAGCGATTATTATGTCGTTTGCCTCAGCCTCGCGAGAGGCTATTTCATAAATCTTGAAACCTGCCTCTTCTATTTCCGTAGCCAAAGCTTTTCCAATTTGTTTGACAACATCATTTTTGGCTAGTTCGATGTCATGGCCTACATCAGCCTTAGTAGTGGGCGTCAAAATTGGGTTTCTGAGTTTTTCGGCTTTTTTCAACCCTTTTGGCAAGCCTGTGGGTTTACCTTGGCTATAGTTTTCCCATAATGAACCATAGAGGTAGCCTCGAACCACGAACTCGATTTTGATTGGCTCAGCTTTTTTGACAAGGACTGTGCGAGGGTCAACCACGTCTAAAACATGGTTAGCCACTATTTTTCGGGTCTCATTGAACCAGTAGTTTGAGAGTCGGTTTAGGGCTTCACCCTTATGGGGGATGCCGTTCGGCAGGACCACATCGAAGGCTGAGATTCTGTCGGTGGACACGATCAAGAGTCTGTCTCCTAGGTCGTAGACGTCTCTGACCTTGCCCTTCTTGAAGTGTGGAAAGGGTAGTTGGGTCTCAAGAACAACGTCGTATGTCATGATTTTCATTTCTCACTCTCTGATTCCACGTGTTCCGCGTGTAGTTCATGTTCTATCTTTTCGAGGTGCTCGCGTTCGAGTTCATGCGCCTCTTTACCTTTAACTTCTCGATTAGCCTTCACAACAGCCTCTCTCGCCGTGTCTCTGTGTTTTTCCACGGCTTTCTGGACCGAGGAATTTGAAAAGGCCAAAATTCTGGCTGCAGCTAATGCGGCGTTTTCAGGTTCGGAGACGAATGTCACCGGAACGCCTTTTGGCATAACGGCGGAGCTAAAGAATTTTCCCCACAGGTAAGTTTTGAAGTCAGGAGGACAAGCTATGACAGGTTTGGTCGTGTACCCGGCGACAACGCCTGAGAGCGCATCCGATAGACCTGCCACCGTTATGAAAACAATGTTGTCCTTGGATTGTTCGTAGCTTTTTAGGTCTTGAAGAAGTTTTTCTGGGTTTCTGTGAGCTGAGCTTACCCTGTACTCACATTTTATTGGAATACGGTTTTCTTTTAGGAAGTCTTCGATCCGATGAGCGAAGGGTATGTCGCTGGAGGACCCCATTAGGATGACGATTTTTTGGTGAGGCATTTTCAATCAAAAGCATAATCTTTTGTCAACTGATTTAAAGATATAGAAAAGCTCAAAAACGTCAGATTGGAGACGTTTTATGGCTTAAAGTATCTTTTGTACAGGCTTCTTTACTTTGATGAAGAACACCGTTGCTCCAAGGAGGATTAACACGGATGAAGTGATGAAGGCGTTTATGTAAGCCGTGTGCGCTGAAACGCCAAGCACTCTTGTCTGAATATCGGCGAGGGGTCCACCGATTAGTAGGCCTGCTGGTCCCCAACTTAACGCCATAACCGTATTGTATCTACTTAAGAGTCTTCCTCGTCTGTGCGGGGGGATTATGTCTCCCGCTAAGGCGAAGCCTGCTGTTTGAAGAGTCATGAATGACATGCCGTTTATTCCGTAGACAATTGCCATGGAAACCACGTTTGGAGTTATGCCGTAAAACAGGGGTGTTGTAGCCGCAAGCAATAAGCCAGCCAGTATGACAATGGTTCTGCCCATTTTGTCGGCCAGTCTGCCCGCCGCTAGACTGGCGGTCATGCCGCCTAGAGTCCATACTGAGAGAATAAAACTCATCTCCAAGTCGCTTGCGTGAAGTCCATCGTTAAGTTTGAGAAAGAGTGGAAAAATTTGGTTGACCGAAGCCGCGCCCAAAACGACTATGGTTAATGCGATTAGAAACCAGAGGAAAGTATGCTCGCGTTCCGTTGAAGCTTGAGTAATTGCCTCAGAGTCTCTGGCTAAATCACTTTTTTCTTTCTTGGCCGAGCTTGAGAAAGTCTGGGTTGTGGAAGACCTGATCGATCTCGCCACAAACCACATTACGGTGGCGCCTGCCAGCAACATGGCAGTGACCATGTAGAAGATTGTGCCCTGCTTGAAGCCTAAGCCCTCTGCGTATAGAAAGCCTACCATTATTATGCCCGTCATTCGGCCAATTGACATGACGAAGTTTACTGCGCCAACGAATCCGCCACGAGTTTCAGGGGTGGTTATATCTGTGACAAGAGCTGCCCAGCCGACGTCAGACATGGACCAGAAGAATTCGAGGACGGCTAAGCCGATGATTAGGGCGAGTCCAGCGGCAACATTGCTTCCTGCGTCTATGAAGAATTTGTGGATTACAAAGACCACGATGTATGTGAATCCAGCCGCAACCTCGCCTACAACGATGAGCTGGGCTCTCAATTTGTATCTGTCGGAGATTCTTCCCCAAATCAGGTTTTGACCAGCTGCTGACATCAACATCGTAAGTGTCCCTAGAGCTGCAGTGGTTGTTACGTTTCCCATGAGTGAGAACAGATAGATGTACATGAACGAGTAGAAGACGCCTCTCCTCATGAAGGTTAAGAACTGAAATGACCACAAACCTAGAAGCGTCTGTCTGTTTACAGCTGAACTTTCCATTCGTCTTCAGCTTTTTTTGAATCACATACAGACAACAGTGAATCTAAACTTTTCTTTGCCCTTTATGCCTTTGTGGCGCTTTCAACGGTCTCTTTTCGCGGCTTTCAGATGTTCTTTCCGTAGTTCTTGCCAAGTGTGTGTAGGTCTGAAACATTGATTATGTTGTCTTTGTTGAAGTCACAGCGTGGATCCCAGTTCTCCCCGTAGGTCGATGTTGATCCATAGGCTTGTTCGAGCAACGATAGATCTGTAATATTTACTGCGCCGTCGCCATTAACGTCGCCAGAAGTCTCTACAGTGCTTTCTAGCGTGAATGTGCCGCCGCCTGTGGCAGCTGTTGCTCTTTTGACGAGTAGGTAGTAGGTTCCATTGTATGGTGGGGTTAGAGTAATTTGCTCGTATCCGCCAGTTGCGGTGCTTGCGCTTTTGGCTACTACAGCTGGTTCTCCGTAACCTGTGCCCGTGTTATTGCACAGATATAGGTCGAAGTCGGCGCCTTCCGGCACAGCTAGGGTGAAGTTGTATTTTCCTTGAGTGTTGAGTTGGGCCTTTCTAGCCCACGCTAGTTTTTGACCGAGCACTGATATGTCCGTGGGAGTCGGAGGGCGACCCAAAGTCGCAGTGACAGTGGTTCCACTTTCGTATGTTTTTAGAATGGCATCTACTGCAGCATCGAGGTTTAGTCTTCCATATCCCTCATGAGCGTCCTTACCTCCGCGTTCTAGTGTTGGGGCTGCTGCAGAGGCTGGCTCTCTCAGATTTGGATAAGTTTCTGTGGCGGTCATCAACAAAATCATTTTAGGCAACAAAGCTTGGCTTCTTGTATATTGCCAGTTGGCGAATCCGCCCATAGTTTGAATCAACAGACTTACCGCCCCCGCGACGATGGGTGCAGACATTGATGTCCCTTGCATTGGTGCAGAATCGCTATCTGTAACGTCTGACCACATCTTATCTGCATCCCAATCGTTGCTGTCTGCGCTGAATAGCGGTGCACCAAAGAAACTGCCTCCAGGCGCGGCGATGTCGGGCTTTATGGTCTTGCCTGTGCATCTTGAGACGCCGCCTTGGCTGCTGTAGTCGGCTATATCTTCAAACTGGTTTAGAGTAGCGACGGTAATTACCTCGTCTACGGAGCCAAGCGTGTATATGTAGTTGTCTCCAGGCCCCCGGTTTCCCGCCGAGACTACGGTTGTTACTCCACTGTTAACCAAATTCACTAAGGCAGCGTCCACTGTTGAAACTTCAACGCCAAAGCCCAAACTCATACTGGCTATGACAATGTGATAGGCCGTCCTGTTCGCAATAATCCAGTTAATTGCGTCGATTAGACCGGTTGACGTTCCGGAGCCACTGTAATCTAGAACTTTGACGCCCACGAGTTTTGTTTGAGGGGCGATACCCGTCCAAGCGGAGAAACCATCTGCGGGTGGTGTGTAGGGCCAAGACATTGTGAATATGACGTATAGATTGCCTCTTATTCCACTTGTCAGGGTCATGTTTATGTGGTACATGTCGTATCCTCCCGAAGGAGCCGATGGTACAGTGTAGGTTAGTGAATACCATGTGTTTCTGCTGGGTGTACTTACTTCTGCGACCTTGGTCCAAGGTGTGTTGAGTGTTTTGTCGGCGTAGCATAGTTTGAGAGATGAGAGGGTTGAAATCCAGCCTCCTGTGGCAGTGTTTGTCCATTTCACATTGATGGTTATGGGGCCTGTTTTGTTTATCATCATGCCACTTATGGCATAAGTGTCTGTTCTACCTACTGTTCCAAAATTGGCACCCCATGTGGCGACTGCGTTTCCTGAGGCATCTGTGCTGAAGAATCCATTTCCAGCCGCCAATCCAGCCACGTGTGAGCCGTGTCCTCCATCATCATAGGGTGAGCTGGTGCCGGGGGTTATCAGGTCGTTCCATCCGACTATTTTTTTGTTGAAGTTCTTGTCGCCGAAGCCTGGTGTGAAGTCGGGATGCGTGTCGTCTATTCCCGTGTCTACGATAGCGATGGATGATTGTGAATCTCCCTGAAAGCCTAAAGTGTTCCAAACGTAGGCTCTTGCTCCAATCTGTTGGGCAGCGTAGGCAACATGGGCATGGCCAATCTGTTCTTTTTCAACAAGAAGCACGTTTAGGTCTGAGTGCACGAATTCTGCTATTCGGTTGTAGGGTATTCGTCCAGCAAATCCGTATATCGCATGGGTCCAAGGAGAGGTTGTCACGTAGCCGCCTGATGAGATAAAGGCGTTGGCGTCGTCTGTTGTCGGTTGACTCTTCAATGCTATTGTAATGTTTACGTATTCTCCACCGGTTTTGTTGAGCAATCTGTCCGTAATTTCTTTATCAAGTGTGTCCGAAATGCCGTTGTTGTCTGCGTCGGCCCATAATGGTTTCCATATGGCAGGTTTGAAAGGTGGATTGTTGTTGACGGTTGTTGAGGTTTCGTTTTCTGTTTGGCTGAAGCAGGTGTTGACTGTAGATTGTTGGGCGGGCAAGACTGAAAAAGTGAGTAAAGTGAATAATAAAATGGGTAAGAGTATTGATGTAGGTCGTTTCCTCAAATTACTTCCCCGGAGAATCCGGCTCGAATTTGCCTTGATTATCGTATTTAACAATGGTTTTTTGAATTATTAAGTCTGCAGTTAAAGTCTTCTAGAAAACAGTTCAGGTCAGTTAATGTTTTTAGAACAATTGTTCCTTATGTATTTTTTCTGAATGCGCGCTCTTCTATAAGGGTGATGCGCAATGCCTTAGGATTTGCATCATGATTTACATAGAATAGCTGCTCTAGAGGATATTTCCATAAATCTTAATAGCTTTCGCATTGAATAATCAAGTCATTTCAACAGCAGAGCAGAGAAGGGAAGATTGGAAAGGAAAGATGCCACTGTATTGCTGACGCTGTTGCTTGGTTTAAGCCTAATTGGAGATGCCATACCAATACGTTTTATTTTAGACGCTTATGTCTCTCCACACATGTTGCCATCTGACGGTGATGCTTGGACAGAAAACAATAATGCGACTTATCCTTGGAGGTTTAAAGGTCCATATATAGACACGTTTAGCTGGGAAACTGATGCCCAAAACGGCACGTACAGTCTTAGGGTGAACCACACAGCATCGAAAAAGTATCTATGTTTCTATCTTGATATGGGTTCTTTACAAGACCTCAGAAGTTATGATATACTGTTTCTCAGGTTTAAGATAGCTGACGGTGAATTAGCCAATTTAATGGTCTATACGAGTGATTCTGGATGTCTTGCTGGAAATCAATATAGGGTTTCTTTAGGAAACCCAGATGAAGCCACTTGGCTGAGTTACTCAATTCCGCTCCATTCCTTAACAGTCTATTCAGGTTCTCCGTCACTGTCTTCAATCAGATACGTCACTATTTATTCAAGTGGTGTTGGTTGGGCAGATGGAACAAAAATATACATAGACGCAATGTGTTTTCAATCGTTTTCAATCACTTCACCAGCTAGAGACGACTCGTTTCTTCCCAACTTTTTTGGTTTGTTTCCTCAGTATGTTGACAAAAGAGTCGTGTATAATGGAGCATCTTTTGCGTCAGTTTACGATTTCATAAACGTAACAACTGGAGAACCTCAAGGTTCGCAATATTTAGAGGGAGAAGCAATCGGACAAGACATATTTGCCTTATCCATCGCCTACAACCTCTCAAAAAGCCCTTACATCGGAAACAAACTGAAGGCATACTTAAATTGGTTAGATGAGCTTGAACACGAATCATATGGTGCAGTCAGAAACTATTACTCAAATTCAACTAAACGATTCAGCGCTCATGCAGAAAGCCTTTACAATGGATGGTGTCTTGGTGGGCTCAGTTATTACTATGCTGTTTCAGGCAATACAACAGCCAAGAATCTCGCTGACAAGTTGAGGAGTTTCCTAGTTGATAAAATGTGGAATATCACGAAAAAGGGTTTCAACAGTATTTTTGACACCAGTACTGGAGAAGTTTCTCAGTATTGGCTGAGCGATGATGCGATGAGAGATGGTGCCGTAGATTTAGGCCTTTCTGCTTATTACAGATTCGTTCAGAACAATGCCACAGTCAAATCCATTGTTGATGAAAATTTGAACAAATGGCTGAGTAAAAAAAGCACAGCACTAAACTATACCTTTGCAGACAGTTTTGAAGCCTTCAGTTATCTAAGATGGGGCTTCTATCAAGCGTACGAAGCCTTCAACAATCAAACATACAAAACCATTGCGTTTTACTCACCCGAAGTCGTTGCCAACAATTATCTTGTCAATGGAAATGCTTCAGTTCTCTTCAATTTTCGCTTTTTCAAAGATTCCGCTGCAAGCAATAAGCTTGACGGTTGGGGACTCGCAAACAACATTTTGTTAAACATCCACATTTATGAGGACACAAACCTCGAATATATCAAGAATATTACTGAAAGAAATATCTGGGAATGGTTTAGTGCTGTTAAAACATTTATTTGGGCTACGCCAAGATATAAAAACAGCAAAAGCGTTGAAGACACGAGAAGTTGGGCCCCATCAAATCTTTTCGTTTACGCAACACTTGTGAAACTGTATTTTAGCCATTACAAACCATTAACGCCTTACACTATTGTAACAACAGAAAAAATCGCCTCTCCATCATATACTCCAAAGAAACTTAATTTAACCATATCTGCCTCAAAAGCAGAAACAAGCTCAATCGAAGTCTATGTTGGCGACAACGGTGAGCCAAAAGATGTTCATGTAATCAATGGGACTTTGTCATGGAGTTACAGTGCCTCTTGGAAAATAATAACGCTGACCGTCTTACACGATGACCAAGCGAACATATTGATTGACTGGAGGATTCCAGGCGATGTCAACCGCGACGGCAAAGTCGACTCTTCCGACCTGTCTGCAGTAGGCCTTGCCTATGGGTCAGACTCAACCAAGCTTAATTGGAACTCGGAATCCGACTTTAACAGAGATGGTGAAATTACCGTGTCAGATCTGTTCAACTTGGGCAGAAACTACGGAAAAACAGGTCTGTAACCGCGCATTGAACACTAGAAAACATCATTACGTGCATTTCCAGAGTCCGAGCAAGAAGATAAGATCTGAGCCATAGTGCAGTCGCTTTCTTGTGTTGCGACGCGCGAGTTCCGATTCTTGGGGCAAAAACTGTCTGCATCTGGTGAAAACAGCTGCTTATTGCTTAAATATTGGTTGTGTTGTTTTATGGTAGCGTGAGGTAGAATCAGAGTCATGGGTTCCAAGACCAGCGGCGAATTCGCGGCGCGCAAGCTAGTGAAGCGTAGGAAGCAGTTCCGCTGGAGCGACATGTACTACAAGCGCCGCATGCTCAGGCTTGACATCAAATCTGACCCCTTAACTGGTGCTCCCATGGCGAGGGGCATAGTCTTAGAAAAAGTAGGCGTTGAAAGCAAGCAGCCTAACAGTGCCATAAGGAAGTGTGTGCGCACTCAGCTCATCAAGAACGGTCGACTTATTACAGCCTTTCTGCCCGGAGACGGCGCCCTAAACGTGGTAGACGAACACGACGAAGTAATTGTTGAAGGAATCGGCGGTTCCCGCGGCGGAAGCATGGGCGACATTCCAGGCGTGAGATGGAAGGTCGTCACCGTCAACGGAGTTTCACTCAAACAACTGGTCCTAGGCAAGAAGGAGAAACCCATGCGCTAAAACGAGGGATAGACAGACTTGAGCAAGCAATTGGTTGAGGAAGCTAAACTCTTCGGAAAATGGTCCTTCAGCGGCATCGAGGTCAAGGACATCGGCTTGAAACGGTATGTTTCACTCTTGCCAATATATGCTCCTCACAGCATGGGCAGACACGAACATGGAAGGTTTCGCAAGGCTGAAGTTAACATAGTTGAACGCTTAGTAAACAATCTGATGAGACCGGGAGCGTCGGCGGGAAAGAAAGCTAGAGCCGTAAACGTAGTGAAAAACGCCCTTGAACTGGTCAGCCTGCGCACTGGACAGAACCCGGTTGGGGTCTTAGTTATGGCTATTGAAAACTCGGCGCCATGCGAAGACACAACTCGAATCAGTTATGGTGGAATAGTTTATCACATGGCTGTTGACGTAGCCCCTCTACGCCGAGTCGACGTTGCTCTACGGCTCATTACAGAAGGCGCTCGGAAGGCTTCATTGAACAATCCACGCACATTTGAAGAATGCCTAGCCGAAGAACTGATTTTGGGGGCAAACAAAGATGTCAAAAGCTATGCCATTTCAAAACGCAACGAAATGGAAAGAATAGCGCGTTCATCACGCTAAAATTGTTAGAAAATTTCCCCTTCATTTTGCGTGAAGCTCTACGATATCTCGGTCTTCTAGAACAAATGAGGAGCCCACTTTCTGCGAACTGAATGGAAGGCGTTTAGCCCAGACACGAGCGAAAGTGAACCTCTCAATGAAGTCACTATGAACCTGTCTAGCCAAGTCGCCGACTGACGAGCTTCTTTTTAGAATGAATGGTTTTTTCGACGGTTCTCGATCATGCGGCTCCTTGGTATAGACTCTAATGATGGCAAGCGCCCTAAAGATTTCTGCACCTAATTTTTCCAGTCCCATCCTTGTTTGGCAAGAGATGGGAATGATGGTCAGCTCGTTGCCAAGGAATCGTTTCAACTCTTGAAGATTCTCCTCTGCTCTCAAAGCGTCTGTTTTGTTGGCAACCACAATCGCAGGTCTGTAGATAGTGCTCTCAAATATCGCGTCTTCCACATCGTCGAGTGTTGCTTCACCATAAATTTTGACCGTCGCATCCAGAATGCGATAGCCCTTCAACAAGTCTTCTACATCTCTAAGGTTGCAGTTGATTAGCTTTCCGATGACAATGATACGCAAGCCCGCATCCATGTGTTTGCGTTCGATTTCAACCCGAGCGCTTGGTTTCTGAGTCAGAATTCGAGATTTCTCCAGTTCATTCAGGATCATCGTAAACTGTTGGGACGCATCCCTTGATAGGTCAACCATAAGAATAAGCCCATCGGCATTCCTCGCCAACCCCAACGTTTGCAGTCCCCAAGCTTCGCCTTCAGACGCTCCCTCAACCAGGGCTGGAGCCTCTACAACTTGAAACTGAATGTCCTCGAATTGGAGCATGCCTGGGACGGGCTCCAGAGTGGTGAACGGGTAGTCTGAAACCTCTGCCTTAGCGTTTGTGATGCACGTTAAGAGGCTGCTTCTACCAACTTTGGTAGGTCCCAGAATCACGATTTGCGCTGCGCCTTCCTTTTCAAGAAAGAATCTAGGCCCGCCGCGTCCAGCTCTTCGACGCTTTTTTTCCTCGATTTCCTTGCGCAATGTTGCTATTTTGGTTTTAACTTGAGCGCAGAGTTTCTCAGTGCCCTTATGCTTAGGAACGAGACTCAAGAACTCTTGCAACTTCACCAATTTTTCCTGTGGTGTCCTTGCCATTGAAGCCTCGCTCCATTTTTTCTTGGCAACCACCGTAAGGTTTGTAGGCATTAGTGAAACTCTCTAGAGAAGAGTCAACAGAATGACGCTAATATAGTTATACCGTTAACGGACAGACTATTGTTCTCT
>Ga0315309_1000576_pt1 | contig 22401 bp, 25 predicted proteins | sample TDP4_MG_FD_203080 | JGI IMG/M metagenome (GOLD analysis project Ga0315309, IMG submission 203080) | Freshwater sediment microbial communities from Lake Towuti, South Sulawesi, Indonesia - TDP4 | ecosystem: Environmental > Aquatic > Freshwater > Lake > Sediment | place: Indonesia: South Sulawesi...
GCAATTGCTGCCGTTATCTACGCCCTCATTCATTGGTACAATGACTGTTCCCGAGCGTTGACTCGCGCCGAAGCATATTTTGCTCAGGTCGGAGTCGAACTAAAAAGGCGTGGTAACCTAATTCCTAATCTGGTCGCAGCCACAGGAAAATACGTCCTTCATGAAGAAGAAGTATTTAAATATGTTTCTGATGCGAGGGAAATGTTCGTTCAGGCCAAAGATGTTAAGCAGAAAGTGGAAGCAGCAGCGAGGCTTGAGACTGCTTTATCAAAGTTACTGGCTGTTGTGGAAAATTATCCGGAATTAAAAGCCACGCAGTCCGTACAGGATTTAATTAAGGAGCTATCAAATACCGAAAATCGGATTGCAGAACAGAAGGGAAAATATAACGAAGAGGCGAGAAAATATAATCAAATCCTGAGTAGCTTTCCCACAAATATTTTGGGTAGACTATACGGGTTCACGCGGCGAATGCCGTACATTGCTGGTGAAAAGGACATGCTGGGAACTCCCGAAGTGGAGCTGGAATGGAAGGAGGATTTTAAAGATGAATAAAATTATTGCGGGTTTAGTTGTTCTCGCCATAGGGCTTTGGGCGGTAGTCTCATGGTGGTGGTTCATAGTAGATATTGTTAGAGGATTGATAGCAATTCTGCTGGTTCTTGCTGGATTGACCTTGATTGGTTTAGGTATGAAAAATAGCAGTAAGAAGTCGCCCTAAGAGGAATAGGGATACCCTTTAGATATATAATACATTTTGAGGTTTAGCCATATGACAGCGGATAATAAGATAGTGGCTTCTGATAGGCTCTGTGCGAAAGAAAAGCTAAAACCATGGTTAGTAGGCCTGGGGGTTTTGATTATTATTGTGGTAGGCTGGATGTTGTTAGGCAAAGAATGGAAGAAAAGCGGACGTGTCTGGGAAGATAGGATGTTTTCGGGCAAAACCGATTTCCCTGCTCCCATTAGCTCAGCTAATAGACCCGGGCAGGCTAGTACTGAACAGGCACAGGATTCCTATCATAGCGTTGTGCAGTTGGTGAGACCAGCGGTCGTTGGAATTAGACTGCTCGATGCGGGGCCATTCTTCCAGAAGTGGGGAACAGCCGAAACTCAAATGCCTGATTTGGCGTGGCGCAGGTGTCCGAACTGCGGCTGGGTGGCTGTAAGCCCTCCGGATAACCCTCTCACTCCGGTTTTCTGCCCTAATTGCGGAACTAACCTGGGTCAGAATCTACAAGCCCAGAACCAGGCCTGGCCGCAGCCTAACCAATTCCAGCCTGGTCAGACACAGGTTGGGAATTTTGCCGGGCAAGGATTTGGGGCAAATCTACTTACTATGTCTTGTCCGAATTGCGGAATTGTGGTAACACGACAGCCAGGAATTCCCTGGGCTTCGATTAGCTGTCCCAATTGCGGGTCGCCTATGTTCTGTCCCCGCTTTCCCAATAACTTGCCTCGAGGACGTCCAGGGGTTTGGATGCAGCCGACTGCCCAACAGGTTCCTCCTGAGACCTTTCAGAATGGGCCGACTCCTTCCCCGGGCCAGGAAGCAGCAATGCCGGGATTTCAGGGTATAGGTTCTGGACTAATCGTTTCCAAAAGAGGATATGTATTGACGAATTCCCATCTTGTTTCGGGGCAGAAGTCGGTCACAGTAACTTTATTTACTCCACAGGGACAGAATAGCTTCAAAGGCCAGATAGTGGCGCAGGCACCTGACCGTGACCTGGCGGTCATAAAAATAGAGCCGCAAAACGTTGACCTGCCAGTTGCTCCTATGGGAGATTCTGACACAATAGAAGTGGGCAATGTGGTTCTGGCTTTTGGTAATCCCTTCGGTTTATCCCAGACAGTAACATCGGGCATAATCAGTGCGGTAAGAGCCTCTATGGTTATTGAGGGGCATCAACTGAATAATCTTATCCAGACAGACGCACCCATAAACCAGGGCAATTCCGGCGGCCCGCTGGTCAACCTGAACGGTGAAGTTATCGGAATAAACACGGCAATCTACTCACCTGCCCAGACACACACGGGCTTAGGTTTTGCCGTCCCAATAAATCAGGCAAAGGAAGTCTTTGCCAGTTATATGGACGAGCCCGTGCGGAAAGTTGGCTTCCAGTTTTCAGGCTATCTGGATCCCAGAGCATATCCCGCAGCCGGGCAAATAGCAGAACCAGAGGCAGGGGTACCGGAAAGTGCACCTGCCTGGCTGGGCATAAATATACAGATCCTGAATGATATTCTGGCTGAACAGCTTAATGTGCCCGTGGATAGAGGCATTCTGGTAAATGAGGTTTATCCCAACTCACCCGCTGCTGAGGCCGGATTGAAGCGCGGCGACGTAATTATTCGTTTTGATGGTAAGAGAGTTACCGATGAAACGCGGATAAGAAGTTTACTGGCCGAGAAGAAACCTGGCGACAGGGTCAGGTTAACCGTCGTGCGGGGAAGAAAACGGCGGGAAATCAAATTTGGCGTCGCGGGAGGCAGCCGGTGGCAGGCTCAACCGGTAATAATGGGAAACCGAAAGGTTAACCTGTTAAAAAATGCCGAAATAGAACCCGGGAACGCAGAGATTACCTCCCTGGGCATCGGTGCAGTTACTATTACTCCTGAAATTGCATTTACCTATGGTTTACCGAGCGATACCAGAGGAGTAATCGCTACTGAAACGGAGGGGTTGGCACTAAGCTGTGGAATAAGAGACGGTGACATAATCGGGAAAGTAAATAATAGGCCGACTCCGGATTTGATAAGTTTCCTGGAGGCAATAAAGAAGGGAGATTTATCAAAAGGCATAATTTTCTCTTTGATACGGAGAGGGAGACCGATGGAGATAGTTATGGAAGAGAAGCCGCAACTTCTGCCGAGGGGACTATGAATGGCTCAGGAAAAATGTGAAAGTTGTGGTCGTAAAGCATCATGGTTAAGTGCCGGAAACAATGTTGCGCTTACTCTCATTAAAGGGATAGTAGGATATGTGACTGGGAGCAGGGCCCTATTGGCTGATGCAATGCATTCGGGTTCGGATATAGTATGTGCGCTTGTTGCGGCTTGGGGCACGCGCTTTGGTGAAAGGCCGATAAACAAAACTCACCCTTACGGCTTCGGCAAGGTTGAGTTTATAGTCGGTGTGTTTGTAGGTATTGTCCTGATTTTTGCTGCCGGACAAATACTTTATGGTTCAGTCAGTCTTCTTTTTTCCGAGATGAAAATAAATCCGCCAAAAATCCTGGCTTTCTGGGTGGCATTACTTTCGGTATATTCGAATTTTGTAGTTTCCCATTACACGATGTGTGCGGCCAAAGAGTTGAACAGTCCTGCGCTAAAATCGATTTCCATAGATAATCGTTCCGACGCATACTCCTCCATACCCGTGGTAATTTGCGTGCTCGGCAGTCAATTTGGCTTGCCTCAATTAGACCCCCTGGCAGCTATTCTTGTAGGATTGGTTGTTTTCAAGATGGGGGTGGGATTGATTATAGAAAACTATCATGGGCTACTTGATGTTTCGGTAAGACCGGAGCAACTTGAGAAAATAAGAGAGGTAATAGTTTCAATTCCAGAGGTGAAAAAGATAAGCTACTTGAGGGCAAGGCAGATAGGGCAAAAAGTATGGGTGGATGTTGAGGTATGTGTCCAAGGCGAGAAAAGGCTCGATGAAGCAAATTTGATTTGTCGTGAAATTCGATGTGCCCTAATGCGCAAAATGCATTGCATTAGCAATGTTCAGGTTTCCTTAAAGCCAATACCTTCTGGTCAGCCGGGAGAAATACGCTAATAGATTGGGAATTATGAAAAATTGGCAAAATATGAGTTTGATAACAGTCATCTGTGTGGGCCTAGTTTTTTGTTCAATAATCTTATCTCGAAGAAGTCTCCAAATCGAGATTGACGAAAGGGAAGACGGTTGGGGCAAATATCTTAGAAATATAACTTCAGCAGCATTGCATACTGCAGTTGCTAAGGCGGACTCCGAATCTGGCCCCATCGGTCGTTATAGTCATCCTGTGGGTATACCCGGAACTAATAGAATTCCCGACACTTCTACTGGCGCCACGCCGAGGATTATTGGTTGGGTAAATAGTGTTATCAATCAGGTAAAGCCAGCAGTAGTGGGTATCTGCGTGGGAAACAGAGCACAGGGCCCGCCCTGGCAACAGGGATGGGAAATAATTACTCCGTCAGGAAGGCGCAGTGTCGGTACAGGAATCATTGTTCATCCGCAGGGATACGTGCTTACTAACTACCATGTACTTGCCTCAGGGGGTGATATTACTGTTTCGCTATTCAATGCAAAAGGCTATAAAGATTATTCAGCGGAATTAGTCGGTGGCGATATAGAAAATGATTTAGCGCTACTAAGAATTGCCAATCCTGGCCAGCAAGTTCAGATATTTCCTTCCGCCCCTATCGGCAATTCAGACAAGGTTGCGGTCGGGGATAAGGTTATTGCGATCGGCAATCCGTTTGGACTGACGCAAACAGTCACGAGTGGAATTATCAGTGCCCGTCGGAGACAATTGCCCATTGGCGGAATAGTCCTACGTAATGTATTCCAGACTGACGTCCCGATAAGCCCGGGGAACAGTGGTGGCCCCCTGCTCAATCTTCGGGGGGAAGTTATTGGAATAAATACGGCCATATTTTCCCCGCTGGAATCTGTATATAGCGGGATAAGTTTTGCCATTCCGGTGAATCAAGCAAAGGAACTATTTGGCAATTTTCTCAAGTTAACTCCTGAAGTGAGGACGGCGCCTGCTGCCTTACCAGGTGATTATGAATTTGTAATGAAGAAGAAACCGAATTATAAATACGTACAGGCGGTAGCCCAGCCGAATCCGGCATTGCAAAACAGGATTCAGCCTTCTCCGGGCGAAGGTATTGAGGAGCTTGCCTGGTTAGGAATAGATATTATCCCTGAAAATGACGCTAAAACCGCGGTAAGCGAAGTGGCAGTTGACGAAGTTGAAGGAATAACTCCCATGGAAGCAGGGTTACAGGCAGGGGATATTATTAGGTCAGTAAATGGATACCAGACTCCAAATATATATGAATTCAAGGAAGCAGTAAAAAAGGTGCCACTTAAAGTAGGCCAGGGCGTTGTTCTGGACGTGTATCGCCCTCGCAATAGTCAATCGTTATATATAAACTTTCGATTAAAAGAATGGGATATACGAGGAAGGTGAATCTGGCTAGTGCCAGATCTACCATTAGTTTAGGATGAACCCAGCCGAGGACATCCTTCTTAGATGAAGGCAGAGAAATATGGAGAAAGAGATAAGAAAACAAGCAGATGGGTTGTACAGGCGAGGATTACTTTTTTTTAATCAGCCTGTAACTAAAGAGAGCCTAAAGGTTGTTATTGAACTCTGGCAGAAAGCATTAAGATTATATCGTGAGATTGGCGATGAAAATAAGGCGAGACAAATAGAAAGGGCAATAGTTGACCTTTTCAAGTCAAGGTCAATAAAAATCGAGAGAAAAGAAAGAGACCGAACCGATGTTTCCATCAGCTTTGACGATTGGAAACTATTTTTCAAAATCGGATGTTTCGGATTCGGCGGTCCTATGGCTGTCTTTTCTCTCTTGGAGAATGAGTTAGTACATAGAAAGAAGATTCTCACCGATAAAGATTTTCTTGAAGGGGCGGTACTGGGTGACATTCTACCGGGCCCGGTGACAATGGATATTGTAACCTATACAGGGTACAAACTGAAGAAATGGTCCGGGGCGTTCATTTCCACGCTCGTTTTCATTCTGCCATCGTTTATTATGATGCTCATTCTTGCTATGGTCTATGATAAATATAGTCTCGCACCCAGAGTGGAATCGATGTTTAAATGTTTAGGAGCAGCGGTCACAGGATTGATAGTTTCTGTAGGATTGAAAATCGGCGAAAACGAAATAAGAGACTATCGGGCAACAGCGATTCTAATCTGGGCATTTATTTCCTCATTGATTTTTAAGTTTGATATCTTGACGGTAGTGGGACTTGCCGGAATAGCAGGTACGCTTGTTTATATGGGGACTACTGAAAATAGTTAATGCGTTGATTATGGATCTATCAGATAAACGATGGATAAATTATTTAAACTATCCTGGGTGTTTTTGAAAATTGGCACTTTCTCTTTTGGTGGTGGTATCGTGATAATCCCCTTGGTAGAAAACGAGGTGGTTCTGAAATACAGTTGGCTCACCAAGAGAGAATTTATTGATGCAGTGACTCTGGGTCAAATTACACCCGGGCCAGTAATAATTTCTGCAACATTTATCGGATATAAAGTGTATGGCATACTGGGTGCCATAGCCTCCACGGCAAGCGTAATCCTGCCCTCATTTGTAATGATTTGTCTTGCCACAAAGGCGATCGAGAAGTTTCGCCAGAACAAAATACTGGCAAATTTCTTTCGCGGCGCGCGGGCTGCAGTCATTGGGATGATTTTCGAAGCAGGCTTAAGCATTGGCAAGAGTTCGTTAATTGATTTCAAAACAATCTTCATTGCTATAGTATCTCTGATTTGCTTATTTAAGTATAGATTAAATCCAGTCTGGATACTCCTGGGAGCCGGAATTCTGGGACTGGTGAGTTAGGTTCAGCCGAATGGAATTGAATAAGGAATGCGAAAGATGCAGGAGAGAACTAAATTTGTGGGCGCTGTTCGTTAGCCTTTTTTTGACTCTGGTGAAAGGTGTGGTGGGTATACTTGGTTCGAGCGAGTCGCTGGTGGCCGACGGGCTCTATTCGTTTTACCAAAGTTTTGTAGCGCTGAGGGTGATATACCTGGGGGAGTATAAATCTATTTGGCTCGCCGGAGTAGTGGTCTGCCTGATGCTGGTCCTGGGCATTGGGGACGTTTTGCTGTTCTCAGTAATCAGAATAGCTAAAGCAGCAAAGGGGTTACTTGTTCGGCCGAGTCCCTACGCACTATACGCAGCGATACTATCTATAATGGCGAATCAGGTTTTATACAGATACAGCCTGTGTGCAGTGAAAGAGGGACAAGAAGAAAATGGTTCAGGAGCGGAAATATCACAGAGCCTCCGTATTTCGGTCATAATCTCTTCCGTAGTAGTTATTGGAATAGCCATTGCCCGGACTTTATCTATTTATGGAGATGCCTTAGCCGCGTTAGTTGTGACAACGATTGTTATAGCTAAATTGTTTAGATTTTTTAGGCGGAATCTAAAATCAGGAACGACTTGGGGATTATCTGGATTCAAAGCCCTGCAAGGAACTGGTGGGCCGCGTTAAGCGCCATGGTTTGAGGTAGAAATCCAGCAAAAAATTTGAACGGGCTAATACCCGGAGGGGTTAAACAACGTGAATAGGACCGGTTTAAAATCATGGGTGGCAATAATAATAGTTTTCTTACTAATTGCAGGCTTATGGATTGTAACCAAGGAACCAACTCTGTTTGGGGAAAAAAAGGTGGAACCGAGGTACATAAATTTCGAGGTAGCGGCGCGTTCTGTACAGCCGAGTATTGTGAAGATAAATAATCTTGGTTATGGGATAATCATTCATCCTCGCGGATATCTCCTGACTGTGGACCCCTTAAGGTCACAGAGGAACCTGCTTAAGGAGGAGAATAGAAGCCAAATAAATAATGGTAATCCTCAAGGGATAAGTCTATATGTTGCGACTAAGACCGGGGAATCTTTCAGCGGAGAAATCGTGAGAACTGACAGAAAAACCGGGCTGGCACTGGTCAAGATTATGGTTGATCGGGAATTTCTGCCCGTCGAATCGGCAAGCAAAAGAAAGATAATCCCAGGCGAGTTACTTTTTGCGCCAGCCGATAACGGGCTTATTGTCAGTAAAGTGGAGAAGCTTAAGGAGACAAAAAAGAAACTCATTGGGATTGATATGCCACCAAACCTAACAGCTAACGGATTACCGCTATTCAACAAGGATGGCGAATTGGTCGCCATATGTACGATTTTATCAGAAATCCCCGATGGCGATAAGTCAAGAGTCTACGCTATTCCCATCTCGCGGGCAAAACCACTATTGGCCACTATGAGTAGGCTTGTGCCAACAATCGTTTATTCTAAACAAGGGACAGGGAGAATTGACTGGATGGATGCACATTTTCTACCTCAGACCGAAATTAATGGGAAGAGCCTTTTGGTAGAAAAGATTGGTGAGTCGCGATTCTTCCGGAACGTCTGGCGGGATAGTGGGCTGAAGTCTGGGGATAAGGTTATAAGAATTAATAGTAGTCAAATTACCGGACTTATTGAATTAGAAAAGGCGCTCCCATCTCTCGCGCAACATAAAAAGGTTAATCTTACTATTGTCCGGGACGGCAAAGTGAAAAATTTAGCCCTGCAGGTTACAAAAATCTCATGGTCTCAGAAATTGTCGTTTCTACCCACATTCTTTGTTTTGCTCGTTTTCTTCCTTATATATTATCTTGCGTACCACGATTGGATTGATCGGACAGTTCTTTTTATTTTAGGAGCAATTCTGATAATCGTTTCTGGCTATTATCTTGATTTTTACAACTGGGCCATGGCCTGGGAATCATTGAAAAGTAGAACGGATGTTCTATATTTTATTATTAGTATGAATATTCTGACAATCATTCTGGATGAAGGTGGGCTATTTGGGCATCTGGCAAAAAAGATTGTGTTATTCACTCAGGGTGATAAATGGAAGATAATGTTATCCTTTTGTCTTTTGACCTATCTCGTCTCACTATTTGTGAACAATCTCACCACAATTATGGTGCTTGTCCCTATGATTTTTAGCCTGAGCAGATATCTGAATTTTGATCCCAGGCCCTTTATGATTGGTATGATTATTGCCTCAAATTTGGGCGGAGCGTCAACTATGATTGGCGATTTTCCCAACATGCTTATAGGCACAGAAACAGGCATACCGTTTACCAGATTCATCGTGTATATGATGCCGATTTGTCTGATAGAGCTTTTCGTCCTCCTCCTCTATATAAGACTGTCACAGAGAGGTCTATTTTTTAGGGAGAAGAAGACTCAGGTCAAAATATCTGAAGAGTTACCACAACTGACGTACTGTGATGGAGGAGATGTGGCTCGTGGTGAAGACATTTTCCAGAGAATAGAAAAAAAGTTAAAACAGGGAATGAAAAGCCCAGAGGTAGTAAAAAGGGGGTTGATTATTCTGGCTATACTTATGGTTGGGTTTCTCATTTCTGATATCGTTCATATAGCACCAGCAATCATAGCTTTAATGGGCGGATTAACCGGGATTTTTTTGGGGAAGGTCAAAATAGGGAAATTAATAGAAAGATTAAATTACAAGGATATAATCTTCTTCTCCAGTCTATTTGTACTGGTAGGTGCAGCGGAGGCAAGTGGACTTCTCAATTGGTTCGGGGAAGCAGTCGTGCACCTTTCTTGGGGAAGCGGCCTTGTACAGTGCCTACTATTAATGTGGATAGCAGGAATTGTTACCGCATTTCTTAATGCTGGACCCACGACAGCGCTTTTTTTGCCGCTCGTGCCCCATCTCAAGATGTCTTCTGTGGATTATTTGTATTTCTGGGCACTTTCCCTGGGCGTTCTGGCAGGGTCGAGCGCAACGCTCACGGGAGCAACAGCGGGCGTTGTCAGTTCTAATATGTTAAATGAATTTCTTAGTACGCACGGTTTCAGGGAAAGGACTGGGAAAAATAGGAAAGCTTATACTTATTTATCTCAGAGCGAAAAGAATTTTCATTTGTCATTTAAGAGATATTTGAAAATAGGCGTGCCAATTGCAGTAATCTTTCTCGTAATTTCCAGCGTCTATATCACTCTAATTTATCGTGGGTAAAGGAGGTTTGAGAATATGCAAATGCAATTACTTTTTATCCTGGTCATGGCATTGATGCTTATTGTCTTTACTTTCCAAAATCCGTATCCGGTCCAGATGCGTTTTATGGGGTGGCAGAGCGGACAGATTCCGCTAATCATGGTTATTGTAATTTCAATGATTGTAGGCGTTGTCGTTTCCCTCATTTTAGGATTGAAGCAGGCTAAGGAGTTGAAGAAAACAATCCGGCAGTTGAGAAGTGAGCTTGACGAATTAAAAGTGCCGCCTGTGAAGTCGGATGAAGAATCGGATTTGACCAGTAATTGAGCTTATACTTGAGGCGAGGAATGGATACGACCCAATTGGTTTACACACTAATGGCAGGTTTGATTGCCGGAGTGGGGGGAACGGGATTAGGGGCCCTTGCAGTTGTATCTTTTCCCCAAATTTCTAGAGTGATACTCAGTAGTATGATCGGGTTTGCTGGTGGTGTAATGCTGGAGATTGTTTGCCTGGACTTACTTCCCGAAGCGACATCCCAAGCGGGTCAATATGTTATGTTCAGTGGCTTTTTCTTCGGGATAATTCTTATGGCTTTCACTGACCTTATAGTCTCCCATTTGCATATGAGCGAAAGGGAGAATGGAATGGACATCAGGCGAAAGAAATTGTTGCAGATGGGCAGGCTACTTATTATAGGTATATCATTACATAATTTACCGGAAGGATTGGCAATTGGGTCAAGCTTAGCGGTTTCTCCAGCCTTTGGCATAGGACTGGCAGCGCTGATAGCGTTGCATCATATTCCCGAGGGCATTGCGCTTTCTGCACCAAATCATGGTGCTGGTCTAAGACGGTCAAAGACAATTATCTTTGCCTGCATATCTGGATTACCCATGCTCGCTGGCGCCTTGGTGGGCAATCTCGTTGCTTCCGTATCCAGAGAAGTCGTTAGTGCTTGTTTAGGTCTCGCTGCAGGAGCAATGTTTTTCATTACCTGCGATGAGCTCATTCCTCAGGCACACATAGAAACAAAAAAATATGGGCATATACCTATCTATAGCATTGTTTTGGGTTTTGTATTTGCTCTATTTGTAAGCAAAATTACTCATTAGGATGAGATATTGGTGATAGATACAAGAATGGATAAGCCACTTGAAAAGATGAGTCTTATAAAGGTGGCTTTGCCTCTATTCGTGGCAGGAGCCATAATCCTTGGTTTACTTGTGGGGAAGACCAGCCCTGTTTTTGGTTCCAGATTGGCCAAATTTATTCCCGTAGGACTCTTTCTAATGATCTTTCCTCAAATGGTTAAGGTGGATTTGGGAAAAGTAAAGGAGGCGTTTCACGGCGGAAAACAGTTATTAATTAGCCCCCTTTACAACTATCTTTGCAGTCCATTCCTCGTCTTCTTACTTGCCTATATATTTCTTCCCGATGAGCCATATCTAAGAACCGGTTTGATTCTGACTGGAGTTGCTCCTTGCATTGCTATGGTTAACCTTTGGTCGGGAATCTCCGGCGGAAATCTATCCCTTTCCGCTACTCTCTCAGCAATAGACTCAATTTTGCAGATGTTTTTGACTCCATTCTATATTGCCCTGTTAATTAAGGCAGTACCTTATGACCATAGCACTATTCCTAAACTAATTGTCATGTATCTGGGACTGCCTTTAATTTTGGGTAATATTGTTAGGTACAGAATATTAAGAGACAGGGGAAAAGAGGGCCTGGAGAAATTAGAACCCTACCTTGAGAAGACTTGGTTCGTCGGTCTGCTTTTTACTCTGGTAGCAATGTTTTCCAGTGAAGGAGAGCATGTTATCGCTAACCCCTGGCATCTGGTAAGGATTGCTATACCCTTAATAATATTTTTCTTCCTCCAGTTTTCAATTATCCTTAAAACCTGCGCGAGGCTAAACTTAAGTTACGAAGATTCTGTGAGCATTAGCTTTAATGGTACCGGGATGAATTTTGAACTTGCCATTGCTATTGCCCTCTCTGCTTTCCCGACAAGAGTTGCTGTGGCTACCGTAATGTGCCCTTTGATTGAAGTACCCGTGATGTTAATGCTGGTCCGTTATGCCCAAAATCGCCGCTACCAGTTTATGAAATCAAATAAAGAGGGAAGGACTTATAGAGTTTTATCACCCCTTCAGCGACGAGTGGTTGCCAGTACCCTAATGTATTGGGAGAAACAAAGGGAAAGAAATGGATAACAGAGTTGACGTGATTATTGTTGGCGCGGGTCTTGCGGGCACGGCCTGCGCTTTTGTCCTGGCCAAGGCAGGAGTGAATGTTGGCGTCTTAGAAAGGGGCAATTATGCGGGTGCGAAAAACGTTATGGGAGGGATTCTCTTTACTCCCATCTTGGAAAGACTTATACCCGACTTTCTGAAAGAGGCACCTCTCGAAAGATTCATCAGGGAGCGGAAATTTTCTCTTCTTTCCCGGGATACCGAAATAGCATTTTCTTTCCAGACAGAAAAATATAATCAGCCTCCCCATAATCATAGCTTCACTGTGCTGAGGGCAAAATTTGATAGGTGGTTCGCCACTAAAGGAGAGGAACTGGGCGCGATGATTCTTTCTAACGTAGTGGTTGATGGTCTCATCTGGCAAGGGAAGAAGTGTGTGGGGGTTAAGACGCGGCTAAGAGAGGGTGACCTTTATGCCGACGTGGTTGTCCTTGCTGAAGGCGCGAATTCAGTGATTGCAGAACAAGAAGGCTTAAAGCTCCGCTCTACCGAAAAAAATATGGCTGTGGCGGCCAAAGAACTGATTTCGTTGCCCCAGGAAATTATTGAGGAGAGGTTCCAATTGCCAGGCGCCGAGATTGAGAAAAACGTCCCTGAAGGAGCGGCGATAGAGTATTTTGGTGACGCAGTACAGGGGATGTTTGGCAATGCCTTCATTTATACCAACAGGCATTCTCTTTCCGTGGGTATCGGCAGTACATTAGACCAACTGATAGAAAAAAATCTAAATCCACACGACGTCCTCGAATATTTTAAGAATCATCCTTGCGTGCGCGCTCTATTACGCAACGGCAAAACAGTAGAATATTGTGCTCATATGATACCCGAGGGTGGGTATCGCAATCTTTCCCGGTTAGCCTTCGATGGAATCTTGCTTATCGGGGATTGTGCGGGCTTGGTTAATAGCTCATTTTTTCATGAGGGCTCGAATCTTGCCATGGCTTCAGGTGTATATGCTGGAGAAACGGTTATTGAAGCTTTAAAAAGAGGCGATTTCAGCCGCAAAATGTTATCTTCCTATGAAGAAAAATTGCGCAGTAGCTTCGTGGTTCAGGATTTGAAGAAGTTCAAGTATTTTCCTAGTCTGGGAGAAAAATGTCCGGAACTGGCAGGTGCGTATCCGGAATTGTTAGGAGAAATAGTTACTCGTTATTTCGAAATTGGGGAAAAATCTAAACGGAGTATTGAAAGGGACTTGATTAGGATTTGCAGAAAAAAATTCGGTCTCCTTAAGTTTGGCAAGCATATGTTTAACTTGGCAAAAGCAATGGGATGGATATAGAGAATACAAGGATGGGAGCGATTGGCTCGGTTAACCTGAGTGAATTCTTTGTAACCATTGCTGAGGCTGCGACCTTCTTTGCTGTGGTGGGGCGACTGCTACAGCAGCGAATAATAGTTGGCCTGATTGCTGGAGGGGTATTAGCCGCTCGCTTGCAGCACACATCTGCAAGAGACTGCCGTCTCGAGCATTGATGATACTAGTGGGGCTATTAATAATAGTCCTGAGTATAAGAACCATATCTCTCGCCTTACTTTGAGGAAGAATATGGAAATAGAAGATAAACTTTTTTTCAACAGATTCAAAGTTGATACCGGCCATCCGCATCTGGGAATCAGGGACAAAAGTATATGTGCAAAATGCGAAAACAAACCCTGCGTAGCCGTCTGTCCAGTGAAGAATTATAGAAAAATTAATGGTGTGATTGAACTTTCCTGGGAGGGTTGTTTGGAATGTGGTTCTTGCCGTATTGTATGCAGAAATGGCGCGATTGATTGGAGATATCCCCAGGGCGGATTTGGTATTATCTATAGATTTGGTTAGAAGGAATAAAAGTGATTAAACAATGGATAAGAGCTATACGAGCCCCATTTTTCACGGCTACAATTATTCCAGTACTATTAGGTATGGCTATTGCTTGGGCGCATACAGGCCAAATCTTTTGGATGAAATTACTGTTAACCTTACTCGGGGTTGTCTTTGTCCACGCTGGAACTAATCTTCTGAACGACTATTATGACCATAAATCAAAAAATGATGAATTGAATCTTTACCCCACGCCTTTTAGCGGAGGAAGTAGAGTAATTCAAGAAGGCTTGATTTCAGCAGAGAATATGTTTCGCTCTGGGCTTCTCCTTTTTGGCTTAGGGGGTGCGATTGGTATCTATTTGAACTCGATCTCAAAGGGGAACGTAATTTTGATTCTTGGCTTGGTCGGACTTCTTCTGGGATTTTTTTACAGTGCCCGCCCAATACGTATTGGTTACCGCGGATTCGGAGAATTGGTGGTGGGTTTTGGATTTGGACCTTTAGTTGTGGGTGGCTCCTACTATGTTCAGGCGCAAAGATTGTCTATTGAGCCTTTCTTAGCCTCGATACCAATCACCATCCTGATTCTTTTGGTGCTATATATTAATGAATTTCCTGATTATGAAGCAGATATTCTGGCAAATAAGAGAACCTGGATTGTAAAATTAGGTAAGGAGAGAGCGATAAAGATATATCATATCCTTTTGTTCCTGGTCTATTTCACTATAGCCTCAGGGATTATTTTTCGCTTTCTCCCTTTTTTTGGTATCCTTGCCTTCGTAAGTTTACCTTTGACCCTAAGGGCGATAGCAATATCCTGGAAAAATTATGACAAAATTGAAGAACTACTACCGGCAAACGCCATTACTATAAGGCTGCACTCAATAATCGGATTGCTCCTCACAGCAGGCTATTTCCTTGATAAGCTATTATTAAGGTGAAAGATGGAACTAAGAGAAATCTACGAACCAATCAAAGGAGATTTAATCAGAGTCAAAAAGGAAATAAGTGAGCAGCTTTCGACAGAAGATAGGGTTGTAAAGCGAGTTTTGCAAGATGTTATTAGTTCTTCAGGCAAACTTCTTCGGCCTGCTCTGGCACTACTTGCCTTTTCCGCAGGAAAGAATAGGGACAAAGATAAGAACGGCATAATAAAAGTTGCCTCGTTGATAGAGTTAGTTCATACTGCTACATTGATTCATGACGATGTGATTGACCAAACAACCTTTCGCCGGCATAGACCAACTCTCCAGAGAAAATGGGGAGATAAAGTGTCCGTGCTCGTCGGAGACTACTTACTTTCCCGGTCGTTTACTATGTTATCTCAGTTGGGTTATCCTGAGATTATCTCTGCTTTAGCAGATACCATGCGTCTGATTTGTGAGGGTGAGTTGAGACAAATAGGAAAAGCTTGCCACTGGAATTTAAGTGAACAGGATTATCTTGTAATTATTAGAAAGAAAACTGCCTCCCTGTTTTCCTTTTCCTGCTTCTCGGGAGGATACGTGGGTAATGCTGGGGCAAGTGTAATCCCAAGTTTGGTCAATTATGGTCTAAATTTTGGAATAGCTTTCCAGATAGTGGACGACTGCCTTGACTTTGTAGGTGATGAAAAAGTAGTCGGTAAGTCTCTGGGCTCAGATTTGCGTAATGGCAAAGTGACCCTTCCTTTGATTTATCTTTTGAGTTTAGCCCCCGAACCTGCTCGGGAAAAAATTATTGAACTTCTATCCTGTGAACAGATTGGCGAGGAAATTCATGTAATCAGAGAAATGCTACAGAAATATCAGATTGTGCAGCATTGTGCAAAGAGAATAGTAAGACACGTGGCAAGGGCTAAAAAAGAAGCAAAAGAAATAGATAACAAAAGTATCAGAGAAAGTCTGACGGAGCTATGTGACTATGCATTGGTAAAGCCTTTGGAAAGTTTCGGGAGATTAGATATGAGATGAGAAACTTTCCGGATAGAACAAGAATATTTAAGGGAGGAACAAGATGTTTGGGAAAATGAGAACGAGATTGAGAAAGAAGAACTGCAAAGATCCTGGAGAAAAGAGAGAAAAAGCAGGAGACTCTTGGGAAGAGGTATTAAAGAGGGGAGTGGCTGGCTTGGAAGAGTTGCTATCCGAAGAGGCAAAGTTGAAACAGATAGCCGATGAGAAAAGGCGGGAAATCGCAAAAGGAATAGAACGATTGGAAGAAACCCTGGCTTTCCTTAAAAGTGAACTCGGAAGGATACGATTCCAATTCAGAGACCTATTTGAGACCAGGGAAACGAGAGAAGAAAAAAGGGAAATAGAGAAAGGAGAAGGGGGAGAAGGGCTATTTTTAGAGGAGAACCAATTAGGTGACGTTGACCATGGCGGGGAAAACATAGTCAAATCTGAACAGGAAGATTTTGCCTTAAGATTACAGAGCAAGGAAGAAGAGAATAAATTTCTGAAGCTACAAATAAAAAAGATGGAGGAAGAATTCCAAATTGAGAGTGAGAGGAGGGAACAAGAGTTAGAAGAACTAAGGAAACGGCTGCAAGAAACCTCTACAGGCCAGGAACCACTTTGATTCCTCGACTTTTGAACATGTTTACAACAAGCGTAAATCGCAGAACGGGGATCGTCTAACCTCTCATAATCCATTCCTGCTCACTCCCGGACTGAAATATACACCCCTGGCGCCACTCGCAGGACTGCTTGCACCTTTGAGTTGTATAAGCAAATGGGCTCATATGACTTGTCCAGAAGAGAACAATTCTGGTCTCCGCCGTGTAATGTTGTATGTGCGAAATGGTATTGCGAAAATTTTGGAAGGAATTACTTTTGCCGATCTTTGCAAAAGAACCAAAGGCGTGCTGCGAAAAAGAATACAGTTAATAGACTTAAAAGAGAGGTAGAGAATGTGAGAAAAATATCGGGTATTTTACTAATTATTAGCCTGCTCTTTATCATAGGAATTAAGACGAGCCAATCAGAATCAAAAGAAGAGGAAGTGAAAGGCGCTATAACTATGTCAGGAGCCTGGGCCCTTTATCCCATGGCGGTTAAATGGGCTGAGGAATTCCAGAAGATTCACTCAAGGGTGAGGATAGATATGGCTGCTGGAGGTGCTGGCAAAGGAATGGTTGATTGCTTAGGTGGAATTGTGGATATCGGTATGGTCTCCCGGGACATCTATCCGGAGGAAATTGAGAAAGGTGCTTGGAGTGTCTCAGTAGCCAAAGACGCAGTAGTAGCTACATTTAATGAAAATAATCCTGTGTCAAAAGATCTTCTATCTAAAAGTGTTGAGAGAAAAACGCTTATTGACATCTGGATTACCGGCAACATCAAATACTGGGGCGAGGTCACTGGTGGTGAAGCAAATCATTCAATCCATGTTTATACGCGCTCTGATGCTTGTGGCGCAGCAGAAACCTGGGCAAAGTACTTGGGGAAGAGACAGGAGGACCTTCTTGGAATAGGAGTCTATGGTGATCCGGGATTAGCCGAAGCGGTAAAAAAAGATAACTTAGGAATTGGCTTCAATAATATCAACTATGTTTATGATGCGAAGACCAAAAAGCAAGTCAAAGGCATAGGAGTATTACTCATTGACCTTAATGGCAATGGCCGAATAGACAGAGACGAAGACTTTTATGACAGTCTGAATGAGATTGTTGAGGCTATAGCCACAGGGAAATATCCTTCTCCGCCAGCACGGGAATTGCATTTTGTTTCTCAGGGTAAGCCTAAAAGGAGAGTAGTAATAGAGTTTATTAAATGGGTTCTTTCAGACGGCCAAAAATATGTGCCTGAATCTGGTTATATTAATCTGTCCGAAGAGAAACTTCAGGAAGAACTAAGGAAACTCGAAGGTGAATAGAGGTAGCGTGGCAGGTGATAGAAAAGAGTTTGAGCGTACCCGGGGAAAAAGATTGCTAAAAGACAAACTTGGCAGCAAGTTTATGTTGCTCTTAACGGTTTTCTCGGGCCTGCTCGTATTTCTCATGGCCTTTGGATTATACCAGAAGGCAAGGCCAATCCTAGCCATTAAACCGTTGACTGAACTAATATTTTCAACTTCATGGTATCCTCTAAAGGGAGAGTTTGGGTTATTTCCATTTATCGTGGGCACGCTCTGGGTAACCGGGGTGGCTATTGCTATAGCTATTCCCCTTTGCCTTCTCACAGCAATCTATCTTTCCGAGTATGTCCATAAGAAAGTGCGGGAATGGACAAAGCCCGTCGTAGACTTACTTGCTGGTATACCCTCGGTGGTCTATGGAGTGTGGGGTATATTGGTGATTGTGCCCTTGATAAAAAATCTTATTGCGCCATTTTTTGGAGCCTTCTCCACCGGCTACTGTGTCCTTGCTGGCGGTATTGTCTTAGCTATAATGGTTTTTCCTATAATTATTCATGTTTCGGTGGAAGTATTTAGCTCAGTGCCTCGTGAGGCTAGGGAAGCCTCTTTGGCCCTGGGTGCAACAAAGTGGCAGACAGTAAAGCATGTTATCATGCGTAAGGCTATGCCTGGCGTGATAGCTGCTATTGTCCTGGGGTTATCACGGGCCTTTGGAGAGACAATGGCCGTCCTTATGGTAGCTGGAAATGTAGCAAGACTTCCGTCCTCGGTTTTTGACCCCGCTTATCCACTACCAGCACTGATCGCCAATAACTATGGAGAAATGCTGTCCGTACCCTTATATGATTCGGCACTCTTGCTGGCCTCTCTGGTCTTATTGCTGGTAGTCTTATTTTTTGATATTGTAGCGAGGATTGTGCTTGTTAGAGTTGAGAGAAGCATTCAGTAAAATGTCTAAGAGAAAGATAGAAGAAAATATTTTTAAGGCGCTGATGTTCTTTTCTACGCTTATAATTATCTCAAGTCTTGCGGTGATATTAGTCGCGGTTCTCGCAAAGGGACTGCCTTCTATTAATTTGGCAATGATTACCCAGGCTCCGAAAGGAGGCTACTATCTTGGGAAAGAAGGCGGAATACTGAATGCTATTGTTGGCTCCGTCTATCTGGCAGGAGGAGCAACGTTTTTGGCTATTTTAATAAGTCTGCCCGTCGTCTTGTATCTCAATGTATATACAGAAAAAGGTTCCGGCTTAGCGGCTTTTACGCGATTTTCCTTTGATGTTTTATGGGGCGTACCCTCTATAGTCTATGGAGCTTTTGGTTTTACAATTATGCTTTTCTTTGGACTCAGTGCTTCACTATTGGCGGGTATTGTTGCCGTATCGCTTTTGATTCTACCTGTTATGAGCAGAGCAATGGATGAAGTAGTAAGGATGGTGCCACAGGAACTTTTGGAGGCGTCATACGCTTTGGGGACAACCCGGTTTGAGACTGCATTAAAAGTAGTAGTGAGACAGACTTTACCAGGCATATTAACTGCCATCTTGATTGCTTTTGGTAGAGGTATAGGAGATGCTGCCTCAGTAATATTTACTGCTGGCTTTACTGACCATATACCTTATTCGCTTTTCCGCCCTGCAGCTACATTGCCGTTAGCCATTTTCTTTCAGTTGGGGACTCCTTTTCCCGAGGTTCAAGGGAGAGCTTATGCCTGTGCACTTATACTTACAGTGGTAATCTTGATAATAAGCATAGTTTCCAGAATTTTGACCAACAGATTCACTAAACATATAGTTAAATAGGGGATTAGGATGCAATTCAAAACGCACATAAGCGTACAGAATCTAAATGTATTTTACGGGAATGTACAGGCGCTAAGGAATATAAATGTTGATATCCTAGATAGAAAGATAACCGTTATCATTGGACCATCTGGGTGTGGCAAGACGACACTCCTAAAATCCTTTAACCGTTTGATAGACTCAGTGGATGGCGTTAAAGTTTCTGGTAAAGTTTTAGTTGACGGGGAAAATATATTTGACCCAAAAGTAGAAGTTACTCATATCAGAAAAAAGATGGGACTCCTTTCCCAGAAGCCGTATCCCTTGCCGATGTCAATCTATGACAATGTTGCGTACGGTCCAAGAATACACGGAATAAAGAATAGGAAGGAATTAGATGGAATTGTCGAGCATTATCTCAAGGAGTCTAATCTCTGGAGTGAAGTAAAAGATCGGTTGTATCAACCGGCATCGAAGCTTTCGGTGGGTCAACAACAGAGGCTGTGTTTGGCCAGAGGGCTGGCAGTCGAGCCAGAGATAATTTTGGGCGACGAGCCAACATCAGCTCTTGACCCCAAGTCGAGTCAACGTATTGAGCAAAGATTTCTTGAACTGAAGAAGGAGTATACCATTGTCATTGTTACCCACATACTGCGCCAAGCGAAAAGGCTTGCCGATTATGTAATTTTCCTTTATCTTGGCGAGTTAATAGAACACGGGCCAACAGAATATGTTTTTGAGAATCCCAAACAAGAACTTACCAAAGACTACATAAAAGGAGTAATAAGCTAATAACGTTTTCATCTAATCCTATTGACCTATACATCTCTCCGTATAGCGCTAATCCTGCAAACGGTGTGATTTTTTCCTTCTCGCTAAATTTTAACTTGAAATTTAATACATTCCTTGCCATAATGTAGTTACCTCCTTGTTTTCTTGGTTTGATTACACAGACACTATACCAAACAAGGAGGTTTTTTTCTATCCTTTTCACCCATTTGGTGAATCTATTCGTTTGCTTCTCCGTCTATCTCATATTTTGAGTGTCGGATTTAGGGAAACTAAATCTTCTTGACAGCATATATAAAATATGGTATAAAAAATGGGCTATCTAAAAGCATAGACTTTTCCGTGCCGCTGAAGATTCGTGCGCAAAGCTATGATGATTAGTGATGTAGGTGGTAGTTAAGAATGGGATGGAAGGGGCGCCACAGTGGCCGGAAAAATAGAAAGGGGGTGAGTAGGATTGAATCAAGTGCAATTGATAGAGAGAGTGGCCCAGGCAGCAAAGATTAAGAAGGCTGCAGCTGGAAGAGCAGTAAAAGCAATGGTGAAGAGCATCGTCGACTCGGTGAAATCTGAAGGCCGGATGGTTATTGCCGGTTTGGGAACGTTCAAAGTGAAGTCGACAAAGCCGAGAACAGGAAGAAACCCAAAGACGGGAGAAAGTATCCAAATCTCTGCTGGTAAGAGAGTGCTATTTAAGCCGAGTCTGGGTTTGAAGAAGACACTGAAATCGTAGAGTAAGAAATTACTTCATCTTTTGATGACGTGGAGAAGTGGGCCGTATTCTACGGCGGGAAGAAAGACATTGGCGGGGATGTCTTAGAGCTCGAAGGCAAGAAGCTTTTCTGGCGGTATATCTCTATGCGGTGCGCCGATAAACTGAACAAATTGCCTCCGTATCTTTTTGGTGCAATAAATGTGCTTAAACAGGAGGCTTATACTAAGAAACTGGATGTCATTGATTTGGGCATGGGTAATCCCGATATGCCTACTCCAGGCCATATCGTGGAAAGGCTTTGTGATACGATAAGAAACCATCCCCGCACGCACCGCTATCCGCAGGCCAAAGGAATGCCCAAGTTTAGAAAGGCTGTTGCTGATTGGTACGGGAAGAAGTTTGGGATAAAATTAGACCCGGAAAGCGAAGTTCTGGCTTTAATTGGGTCGAAAGAAGGGATCGGCCATATGTGCATGGCCTATCTTAACCCTGGCGACCTCGTCCTGGTGCCCAATCCTGCATATCCAATCCACCACAGTGGCGTGATTTTGGCTGGAGGTGAAGTCTATGACATGCCTATTCTTCCCGAAAATAGCTATTTGCCAGAGCTGGAAAAGATTCCAGCGAAGGTTGCCAGGCGGGCAAAATTGATGTTTCTAAACTATCCCAATAATCCTACCACAGCAGTGGTGGAAGGGCTCTCTTTTTTCAAGGAGGCTGTAGCATTTGCCAAGAAGTACGGCATCATTATTTGCCACGACTTTGCCTACTCGGAAATAGCATTTGATGGATATGAGCCTCCGTCCTTTCTTCAGACCCCTGGAGCAAAGGACGTCGGATTGGAGTTTCATTCTTTTTCCAAGACTTACAATATGGCTGGGTGGAGGTTGGGATTCTGCGTGGGAAATAGAGAGATCTTGGGACCTCTGGAGAAATTGAAAAGTTATATGGACTACGGGGTCTTTACTGCTATTCAACTGGCGGGCGTTCTGGCTTTGACTGGTTCCCAGAAATGCGTAAAGGATTCAGTGGCTGAGTATGAAAAAAGGCGGGATAAACTTGTGGATGGCCTGAACAAAATTGGATGGAAGGTTGACAGGCCGAAAGCCACTATGTACATCTGGGCGAGGTTGCCAGAGAAATTCCAGGGAATGTCTTCTCTCGATTTTGCCGAACTATTGATACAAAGGACTGGTATAGTGGTTGCTCCTGGGGCTGGTTTTGGTAGTTATGGGGAAGGCTTTGTGCGTATGGCATTGGTTACACACTATAACAGATTTCACGATGCCCTATTGCGACTGAAAAAGTTGTTGAGGGAAGGGCCAGCGCCAAAGGGGGCTAGTTGAGGTGGGGATGAAGAGAAGTGTCAATTTAGGTCTTATCGGGTTGGGCACAGTAGGTACAGGCGTAATCCAGCTTCT
>Ga0315309_1000577_pt1 | contig 22368 bp, 17 predicted proteins | sample TDP4_MG_FD_203080 | JGI IMG/M metagenome (GOLD analysis project Ga0315309, IMG submission 203080) | Freshwater sediment microbial communities from Lake Towuti, South Sulawesi, Indonesia - TDP4 | ecosystem: Environmental > Aquatic > Freshwater > Lake > Sediment | place: Indonesia: South Sulawesi...
CGAGGTGGCGCTCGCATGACTTCATTCATTCCAAAGATCGACAACACCGCTGGTTACGTGCTTGTCGGCAATGCTCTAGTGGGACTGCCTAAGCAAGGTGAAAACGGAGCTGGCGCGCTGGCCACTATAACTTTCTCAGCGAAAGTTTCAGGACAGACTGGTCTATTTCTTTATGACGTTGGAATGATTGACTCCTTTGAAAGAATTCTTCCATATACCCTAGAGGATGGCTACATTAACGTAACGGCTCCGATGTTTCACGTAAGTCCCTCGACAATAACAGACCCAAGTCTTCTACCAGGGGAAACATTCACCATAAATGTGACATTGACTGACGTAACTGACTTAAAATCATTAGAATTCAAACTAAGGTATAATGCCACTCTCATTAACGCCACCAGCATCTCAGCAGTAAAATTCCTCAACGATCCCTCGACCGTCAACACAGTCATAAACACTACGGCTAACTTCGTGTGGATCTCCGTGAACGCATCTGACGCCGAACCAGTCAGCGGCAGCGGAGTAATAGCAAACGTCACATTTGTAACCAATGCCATAGGAGAAGGTATACTTGACATCTACGACACAAAAATAGACGACAAAATCGCCAGGTCACGAACCCCTGTCCTAGAGAACAGACCCCCAGCAGAAGACGGATATTTCAGCAACATACCTGCAGGTCACGACATTGCTGTGAGCAGAATGACAGCTCTCTACGTCACCGTAACCGAAGGAGACAGCATTCCAATAAACGTAACCGTGAAGAACATTGGAGCATACAATGAGACATTTTCTCTTGCCCTATTCTATGGAACAACTCTGATCGAAAACAAGACGAGCATAGATCTTGACGTAGGACACACAACTGTCCAGTCGTTCACTTGGGACACAACAGGTGTTGCAGCAGGAACTTACACCCTGAAGGCTCAAGCAAGCCAGGTCCAAGGTGAGACCAAAGTAAGCAACAACGTATACGTCTTTCCAAAGCCTATAACCGTCCAAGGAAAATCCACGTCAACAGACATTTGGTTGTACGTCGGAATAGCCGCCGTGGCTATAGTGGTCATAATAGCGCTAGCGTACTTCTTCAAATTCAGGAAGTAGAGAAGCCGCAAAACAAAAAACGCAGGGCAAATCAGGCTTGCACTCATAGATGTGTGCTGGCAAACCCTGATCGTCTCAATTGTACTGACCTTCTATTATAGAACTTACGTCGCGAAAACTTTAATACAGTTCATGAAGAAGAATAGCGTAAAGAGGGAGAATCAGGTGAAAAAAGGCAATAAGCCAGTGTTGGCTCTTTCCGTTTGCCTTATGTTTTTGACAGTTGTTTTGGGTTTGATGATTTCCATTCAACCCCGTGCGTCTGCAGGAACCACTTATCACCCAGGATCCGGCTTGATAAACTCTTACCCAAGCGCATATGCCACTAACGGAACAGTATCAAATCCAGCATACGCGTTTGACAAGAACAACGCTACAGCAGCGAACTATAACGCTGGAGCGAATCCCTACCCAGGATATTCGTACTTCAACACTAGTGCTTTCAACGCTTCGGTTTATGAGGACTACTTGTTTTCGAGCGTCGATTTCAAGATGAAATACGACTTTGCAACTGTGACGAAGTCTTATCCAAGTAGCTACAGCTCTGGCACTGACCAGGTTGATTCGCGTCCAACAGCCTATGGCACTAATGGTTCTGTTACAAATCCAACCTACGCTTACGACAACGACCAATTGACTGCAGCAGTTTTAGACGTGACATCTGCAACAGCAACTAATTACGAAGTCAAGACTTTCCCAACATATCCAGCCTACACAGTTCTAGGCGTCAACGTCAAAATGAATTACAGCGTCGATCTGCACGATGGAGCCAACTACCAGATCTCATTATACGTTTTGACCAAGTCGATTTCTCTGTCGTACTGGACACCTTCGAACAAGACCGCAGGTGTCGTTGGATGGCTCGACGTACCTGAGCCAAACGACGGCGTCTGGGGCTGGACTGACATAAGTAACGCTAGAATCCGCGTTGAGGCAAGAAAGCTGAACTCAACGCATGGAAGTGGCAGTTTCTCCGAGTACGAGGGTTGGTTGTCGGTCATCGCCCCGAATGGGCCTGTGACAAATCCAGCTTATGCGTGTGACAGGGACCTTGCAACTGCTGCCACAGTTAACATAGGCAGCAACTGGTATCCGGGACTCTCATTCTTCACAGTTGCAACCCTTAACACTACTCTGCTGGATTCTTACGTAACGCCTACGATTGATGTCAAAATGAAATACGCTGTAACCCTCACAAATACTGAATACCAGATTCTGCTGGTTGTTAAAACAAGAACCCGCATGTTGCAAGCTTGGTCGTCCGCAAGCAAACCCGCGGGAATTGAACACTGGGTTGCCATTCCCGAGCCGAATGACGGTCTCTGGAATGCCACAGACATTGGCAATATCCAAATACGCGTCGAGACAAGGAAGACAGCTTCGGGCGGAACAGGGACCTTCACTGAGTATGAATCTTGGGTATTGCCAGGCGGAGCCGAATACAAAGTCATACTAACTGTAGGCTCCTCGTCCGCAAATTTGCAGGGCTGGACTGCCAGTGACTATTCTGACATCAGAGTGTTCTCTGGTCTACCAGAACCGTACGATGACATTTGGAACTGGACAGATGTTAGGAACGCTAGGATTTCTGTCCAGACAAGAAAAACCGTGTCATGGGGAGCTGGCACCTTCTTACTGTACGAAACGTGGGTGTCTATGCAGGCTGACACCAACCTCTATCTGAACTCGTCTCAGCCCTTAACCGGCTCTGGGGTGGTTATCGACGAAAGCCTACGTCCAGGCACTTTCCCCACAAGTGGCGGTTTCTCAAGCCAGTTCAACTCCTACCCAGCTAACCACGCCACTAACGGATCCGTGGCCGACCCAACTTATGCCTATGATAAGAACAATGGCACAGCAGCAGTATACACAAAGATCGCGGCTGACCCCCTCACCCCCACATACTTCGAGGTAAATTCCTTCAATGATACCTTCACATCCTACGAAGTGACGAAGATCAACATTTACATGAACTACGGCGTGACTTTGAGCAGCGCCCAATATTCGATAGATATGTATGTCGGATCCGAGTTCTACAAAAACCTTCAGATATATTTCGGTACGAATAGACCTGCATCGCTCAGGCAATGGCTCAGCCAAACTGCGCCAGGTGACGGCGTCTGGAATTCCACTGACATCCAGAACATACGCATCGTTGTCCGATTGAAGAAAACAGCTGCTGGTGGCACTGCGACCTTCAATTGCTATGAAAGCTGGGTTGCGATTCCTAAGAGTAGAATACGTATGAGCATAGGCGTCGCAAATGTCGAAGGTCTCTACAACTACCAGGTCGGCGTCAGTTGGTCACCTTCAATCTTCGACGTCACAGCCGTACTTGAAGGTCCCTTCCTCAAGCAGGGAGGAGGGACATCATTCCTGTACTCAATGGACAACACAGCGGGATTCGCTATAGCCAGTTGTTCACTAACAGGTGTGCCGCCCCCGCCCACAGGAGTTTCCGGAAGCGGAATATTGGCAATGATTGAATTGCAGGTGAAAAGCTACGGCTCAACACTACTTCATCTGTATAAGAGCGGACTTGTAACCAAGTTGACAAACCCAATATCGCACTGGCTAGTCGACGGCTACTTCAACAACAAAATCCTCGGCGACGTAAACGGCGACAAAACAGTGAACTTCTCAGACCTCCCAGCCATGAGAAACGCCTACGGAACCACATATGGCGACACAAGCTGGAACCCTAACTGCGACTTCGACTGGAACGCCAAAGCTGACGTAAAAGACCTATACAGACAAGGAAGAAACTACGGCAGAAGCACCCCATAAACCCCTCTCCCCTTTTTTCACACTCTAGCGTACCATCCTCAGCAATGGACAATATTCAGAAAACTATTAAACGCACATCGCGAGACGATTCATAGAAGGCAAAACAGCTTTGCAAGACGGACACAAAGAATTAGAAAGAATAATCCTTCAAATACCGCCGATATACAGGCATGCAGTCAAGCTTCTGCTCAAGCTCCCAGAACCAGCGATCCCATTCTTCTTGGTACGGAAATTCCCTGCATTCGAAGGCATCTTCTACGGCATACTCATGCCGCTCTTCATATTCGCATCTGGAATTCTCACCCTGTGGTTGTTTCCAGTAACGTCATTGGCACTTGGCTTTCCACTAAACATTCTGATAACGCTACTCATACCAACCACAATTCTGATCATATTCGTCAGAGTGCAACTGCAGAGAACAATTGACTTCTGGCGAGCAGCTCAAGAGTCACAAGCAGAATGGAAGATCTCCAAGACAGCCTCGGAACTCAAAGAGCTTTTCAAGAAACAGCAACGATCAGACAGATCGAAATGTTAATCCCGAGACCCTTTTCTTTCAGGATGCTACAGATTCATTTAAATGGCTCTGCTGAAGATAACATCATTGCTTAGGTGCCTAGTCTCAAATGCAAAAGCGCACTCTGTTTCCATTCTCAGCTATAGTTGACCTTGACAAACTACGATTGGCTATCCTAATCAACGCTATAAACCCAAAAATAGGCGGCGTTTTAATTCGCGGTCCAAAAGGCTCAGGAAAAACCACAGTCGTACGCGGCCTAGCAGAGATTTTGCCAAAGATAAGAGTATCCACAGCGTGCTCCTTCAAATGCAACCCCGACGATTCATCCAACATGTGCGCCATATGCAGCGAACATCATTACAAAGGACAAGAACTCCCCACGGAAGAAAGAGAAATGACCGTAGTTGACTTGCCCTTGGGCGCAACAGAAGACAGAGTAGTGGGTAGCCTGAATGTTGAAAAGGCCATAAAGCTTGGTGTGCAGGCGTTAGAACCGGGCATCCTTGCAGAGGCTAACCAGAACATTCTGTACGTAGACGAGGTAAACTTGTTGCCCGATCATATATCCGATGATCTTCTGGACTCGGCGGCAACAGGCTGGAACGTCGTTGAACGCGAGGGGATCTCGGTTAGACATCCGTCACGTTTCATATTCATTGGCACGATGAATCCAGAAGAAGGTGAACTCAGACCGCAACTTCTCGACAGATTTCCTCTTTCTGTAACTGTTGGAAGAATGGCATCAGCAGGAGACAGGATGGAAGTCGTCAAGAGAAACATTGAGTTTGAAGCAAACCCCAAGAAATTCAATGAGAAATACGAATCGCTTCAACAAGAATTGAGACAGCGCATAATCCAAGCAAGACAAGTTTTGCCTAAGGTTGAAATGCCAGACAAACTTCTCGAAGTCGTATGCAAAGCTTCACTGGACCTGAAAGTGGACGGCATGAGACCCGATATAGTGATTAGCAAAGCAGCAGTAGCTCTAGCCGCTTTTGAAAACCGAACGACGGTCACGCTCAACGATGTCCTCATGGCGTCTGAATTAGCTCTAAGCCATCGAACGAGAGAAGGAGGATTCCTTGAACCTTCAACGCCTGAAGAAATACGTCAAATCTTTACGGCCAAAGCGAAGGAAATCAAGTATCTCGAAGACACCGGACCTTCTCAGCCCGAGGAACAGAAGAAAAAAGGCAAAGGCAAGGGCCTCTTCTGGCATAGTGGTGAAGCCACCGAGAAGGAGGAGGAGCGTTTAAGAAAGCACGAAAACCTCCGCTCCCGAATATCTCGAGTCTGGTTTGCGTTCAATCGAATATTCGGTGGAGTAATTTTTGGTAAAGTGAAGCGGCTGAAAAAGGAGCCTAAAAAAGCCCCTGTCGTAGACGGATTCGTTAAAGGCGGCAATATTAAGACAAGCGAGACATCGGAAGGCGAGAAGACTGATCTCGGGAAAGAAACCAAAGCATACCCAACGATGAGCCCACAGTCTAAGCCGATGGAATCCGCTCAAGACATGTCGATACTTATCACCAAGGCGCCTCTTCCAACTGTCGGTTCAGCCCTTGGGCCACCTCAAATCTCTAAGGGGAGTTCCTCATTTGCTGAATTAAGAGACAAGTTTCTAGCAGCCTTCAGGTTTTCTCCGCGTGCAAGACCCCAAAAGCGGAGGCTGAGAAGCTATGTTGGAAAAAGAGCGCAGACTGTGACAACACTTCACCGCGGTCGACCCTATGGTTGGAGGTTACCCAAGGGCAGACCTCGAGATGTACATCTGCCAGCAACTATTAGAGCAGCTGCCAGAAACCAGAAGAAGACGCAAAGACCTGTAGGAGTTGCGCTTCAAATCGGTCTAGACGACGTCCGAGAGAAATTGAGGCTGTACAAGGCGCCGATGACTATTATGTTCGTGATCGACCTGAGCGGATCAATGTTAATGAACGTAGAGGCTCTGAAAACGGCTATTCTTAACTCGCATAAGGAAGCCTATCGGTTCCGAGACCGTGTTGGAATAGTCGCTGTTAAGGACACTGGCGCCGAGGTCGTGCAACACCCGATTACTAACCTTCGGGTGGTCGCAAGCAAATTAGCAGGGTTGAAGATTAGTGGTTTTACACCGTTGGCTAGCGGAATGCTGAAAGCTTGGGAGGTCTTGAAGGAGGCAAAAAGGCGAGACACATCGACCATACCAGTGATGATAATCATGACAGACGGAAGTGCCAATGTGCCAATGAGGAGAAGCTTGGAGACAGGCGAGGTTCGCAAATTCGACGCGGTTGGCATAGCTGTTCGAGAGTATGAGGACTGGGCTATTCGAGATGTTATGGCAGTCTCAAAAATAATAAAAAAGGAAGGCATCAACACGATTGTGGTCAACACGAATCCGCATGTGTTCGGTCGAGAGACTTACGGTCTAGCAGTAACTGAGAGCATCGCAGCAATAACAAAAGGTGCCCTCCACACAGTTGGCAGGCTTGTTCACGAGGACGAAATGATTGACAAAATCACCACAAGCCTTGCTGAAGACCGAAGACTAATAGCTCACGAAGCCACTTTGTCATTGAAATCCCCAGACTAGCATACTACTTCACTTCTGAGATTAGACTCATCATCACCACTATGGATTTATAACTGTACACTCAAAGATTAGACGGATTCAAATGTCCAAAGAGAAAATCGTTGTCTTGATGGGCTCGGCGAGCGACCTGCCATTTGCCCACCGAATAGAAGACTTCCTTCGCGAATCACGCCTGCAAGTGAAATGCGAATATAGAATCAGCTCAGCACACAGGAACGTGGAGAAGCTGCTGAACGACTTGAAAAGCTACGAACAGTCTGAGGAGAAAATCGTTTACATCACGATGGCCGGCTTGTCCGACGCTTTGTCAGGCGTCGTCGCAGGCATCTCTCAACACCCAGTTATTGCCTGCCCACCTGACCTTGAAAAACACGGATTGCCCAAAGCTTTCTCATCAATGATGATGCCTCAAGGAATAGCTGTGAGTCTGGTCTCAACGCCGGAGAACGCCGCTCTTGCCGCTGTCAAAATTCTGGCTCTATCAAATCCCTCTCTCAAGAAACACGTCACTGAGTACTTGGATAAGCTGAAAGATGTAGTTACAAAAGCTGATGCCGATCTGAGAAAGAAGGCAAAGCATGAAAGAGAACGCGAGCACATAGAGCGCATTGAACATCTAGAGAAAACGGAGCACATAGAGGACACATAATGCAAACCGAAACCGTAATGGAAACACACCTTCCGCTACCTGTTTTGAAAAGAGGCAAAGTACGAGATATCTACGATCTAGGGAACAAACTGCTCATTGTCTCAACCGACCGAATCTCAGCCTTTGACATCGTCCTGCCCAACGGCATCCCGTTCAAAGGCGAAGCCTTGAACCGCCTCTCAAACTTCTGGTTCAGCCAAACTGGAGACATGATAGCAAACCATGTTGTGGATGTGGTTGATCCACGCACAGTCTTGGTTGAGAAGGCTAAACCCATCAAAATAGAGTTTGTAGTCCGTGGCTATCTCTACGGCTCATTACTGGACAGTTACAGACAAGGCAAGACGGCAAGTCTGCCCAAAGGGCTGAGAAAGGCGGAAAGACTTAGAAGCCCGATTCTAACGCCGACAACAAAGGCGGATGTAGGTCATGATGTTGAGATATCCAAAGAAGAGGTCGTCAAGAAAATCGGAAAACCACTAACAGCCGAAATCGAAGAAGCAAGCTTCAGGATTTATGAGAAGGCCTCTCAGAAGGCAGAGGCAAACGGGATAATAATCGCCGACACCAAGTTTGAGTTTGGCTTCTGCAAAAAAGAGCTGATGCTCATAGATGAATGTTTAACTCCCGACTCAAGCAGGTTTTGGCCAAAGGAGAAATACCAAATCGGACAGGATCAGTTCAGCTACGACAAGCAATACGTCCGAGACTACTTACTTGGCATCGGCTGGAACAAACAGCCGCCTGCCCCTAAGCTACCAGAGCACGTTGCCCTTGAGACTTCTAAGAAATACATTGAAGCCTATGAGCGGTTAACCAGCAGGAAATTCTAGACTCTCTATACAAGATATAGACGCTAGAACTCCTTTTAGATGTTCAAACATTCCAACGATAACTGTTATATGCGGTTCCTTCTTGTTTACAGAGCCGTGTGATCTAGAATGGTTATAGCAAGAGAAGAAATGCAGGAAACAGTCAAATCATACAAGGAACCGATTGGACTTAATCTCGGTTCTCACTCAGCCCTGGATGCTTGGCAGGGGCAGAGAAACTTTGGCTTGAGAAGTATAATTTACACAACGCCTGGAAGAGCGCGCATCTACCTGCAAAACCCGATGGTAGGTGAACCGGGGAAACCAGTTGAAGACCTACCAAGTCAAGTGCGTAGTGACCTCATCGTGACCGATGACCCGTCAGACATCAAGAAAAGCGATAAAAAGTGGCGAAGTGCCATCTTCATATTGAATGAGTACAAGGACATCCTCAAGTACGCCGACGAGCTTGTCGACTTGGAATGCTTGCAGATTCCAAACAGAGCGTTCTCTGTGTATGTAGGCGGAGATGAATATTGCAGCGCCATTGAAAATGATTATCCCGTCCCCATCTTGGGCTCACGATTAGCTTTGAAAGTGGAGAACCGAGGCGAAATCGAGAAAGACTATTACTGGTTCGCCGAGAAAGCCCACATTCCATATCCAAAATCCTACAAATATGAAGTTCACAAAAACGGTATTCGCTTCAAAGAAGCAATTGATGAACCCGTACTGCTGAAAGCCGAGCACGCACATCGAGCCTTTGAGCGTGAATTCATCTTTGCCGCGGATTCTAACGACTTGGAAGCTAAGGTTGAACGCGAAATGAAGATTGGAAACCTAAACAAGGAATGCTTGGAACGAGCCCGCGTTGAACAAATCGTTTTAGGACCACACGCCAACTTCAACTTCTTCTTCTCACCGCTTGACGCTCAAGCCGATTGGGGAGATGTCGACAAATGGTATGCTAAACTCTACAAGGCCACTTTGGAAGAGGCGCGAACATGCCTTGCCAATCAATTTCTCTCCATAGACGAACGACGTGAAACCATCTTGGACGGCGTCAAACGTTTACCGATTGATGTGCAAGAAAAAATCAAAAAAGTGCCCTCATTCGAGGTTTCAGCCCACCTAGTCATGAGCCTACGCGAATCATTGTTGAAGGATGTGCATCGCTACGCTGACGCTTACCTTCTGGCAATGAGAAAACACCTGCATCCTGGGATAATTGGCGCTTGGTGCTTGCAAACTCTCATAACATGGGATAAAATCTCGAAGTATGAGCAAAACCCTTCAGTAAAAGTAGATGTGACATTAGGTTCTGAGGCAAAGACGATAATGGATTATGGGCTATACGACGTTCCAGAGGGCTCTGAACCCTATATGCACATTCCAGTAACCCAAGACGTGGCGTTGAGACACGGCGGAGGAACCAACGTGCACATGGGCTTGGGCTCACAGTACGCCAACGCCAAATACAACAAGACTATGAGCATGGGCGACAGGATCGCGTTAGAGATTAAGCGAGCAACAAGAGACGAAAAGCTACATCTTATCGTGACTTGAGTGAAGATTTCATGTCTAGAAAAGAGCCTGGGAAACTGACGTATGCAGAGGCAGGCGTAGATAGAGCACTCCGCGCTAAGTCAAAGAAAGCTCTAAGCATTCTTGAGAGAACGTATCGGTTCAGCAGACACGGGTCTGTGGTCAAGCTTCCTTACGGCAACATCTTCCCGATAACTAGTGACCTGTACCTTGACTTGGTAATCGAAGAAATAGGCACCAAGGTCTTGATAGCCCAACTCGCGGACAAGTACGACACGATTGGCATGGACGGCATAGCCATGGCAGTGAACGATGTCATACGTTCAGGCGCGCGGCCTCTAGCCCTAGCGGACAACATCCATACTCATGTATCCGACCCGTCTTTGGTTAGTCAGTGGATGAAAGGCATAGTGAAGGGCGCAGAGGAAGCGGAATGCATTGTGCCTAGCGGCGAAATCGGCGACGTACCTGACCTGATCAAAGGAGTTGTTGAGGGCAAAGGCTTCGACATGATCTTTGCTTCAATCGGTGAAGTGCACAGACGTGACATAGTCTATGGAAACAGTCTGAAACCTGGAGACATCATAATTGGCATGCCAAGCTCGGGCATCCACAGCAACGGGGTTTCTTTGGCAAGAAGAGTCTTGCTCAAACAGTGGGGTGGGGCATATGAACCATTCGATGTTCCAGAAGGTTTCGACAGAGAGGTTATTTTCGAGCTTCTTGAACCCACAAGAATCTACGTTAAACCAGTGTTGAACCTAGCAGATAGCCGACAAGTGAAAGTGAAAGCAATGGTTCATATTACAGGCGACTCCTACACAAAATTTGACAAGTTAATGCACCTTAACCCGGGCATAGGGTTCGAATTTAACAATTTCAATCCGCACCCTATCTTCAGTTTGATCCAAGAAACCTCCAAGAAGCAGCGAACCCCGATTTCAGACGATGAGATGTTCAAGACTTTCAATATGGGCTGGGGCTTCGCGGTTGTCGTTGAAAATGCTGCGAAAGATGAAGCGATTGCTTCTTTTGAAAGAAGCGGCATCGAAGCCACACAAATCGGCAAGGTTACAGACTCAAGGCAAATCCTAGTCAAACATAAGAGTAAACAGATTCTTCTGTTAGCAGAATGACTTGTTGATCGAGTTTCGACAAGTTGGGCGAAATTTTACACGGATCTGCTGCAAAAATTGATAAATACTTGTATATGAAATCTGTCTCTATGAAATATCGAGCTAGGGTTGAAGTTGGACTCAAACCGGGACATTCCGATCCTGAAGGTGAAACCACCAAGCAATCATTGGCTGAGCTAAACTATCCTGTTCTCTCCGTTGGCGTTAAGAAAGTCTACGAGATCACATTAGAAGCTAGAAGTCTGAACGAAGCTAAGAAGACCGCTGAGGAAATGTGCAAGCGACTGCTGGCGAATCCGGTCAAGGATAGTTACTCTCTTGACGTTGAGGAAGAATAGATGACTGGCAGCTGGTACAAGAGACGCTCTATGCCATTTCCGCTCCACGAGGTCGTGCTAAGAAAAGCTGGCGACAGACAGCTACTTCAAATCAGCAGCGAACTCGCGATCGGCTTAAACCAGGCAGAAATGAAGAAAGTTCAGAAATACTTCGTTCAAGCAAGGCGAAACCCAACGGACGTTGAACTCCATACCATAGGGCAGACTTGGTCTGAGCATTGCTATCACAAAACGTTCAAAGGCGAAATAATCGCTGGTAAGAAGAGAATTAGGAACCTTTTCAAAACGTATATAGCAAAAGTCACGCAGGAACTCAAACCTTCATGGTGTTTTTCAGTTTTTGAAGACAACGCGGGCATAGTAGACTTTGACAAAGGCTTTGGAGTTGCAGCCAAAGTCGAAACCCACAACCACCCGTCTGCGATTGAGCCCTATGGTGGAGCAGCAACAGGCGTAGGCGGAGTTATAAGAGACATTCTGGGTGTCTGGGCAGATCCAATAGCATGCATGGATGTCCTCGGCTTCGGACCTTTAGACTACGATTATGCCAAGTTGCCTCAAGGAATCAAGCATCCAAAGTACATCTATAGTGGCGTGGTGGCTGGAATAGGCGCTTATGGCAACAACATGGGCATCCCAACGGTTAACGGCGCCATCTACTTTGACGAAACCTACGTGGGCAACGTTGTCGTCTACTGCGGCTGCATCGGCATACTTCCGCGATCCAAATATAGACGCAGTATCAAACCAAATGACATAATTCTGTTAGTAGGCGGCAAAACAGGACGCGACGGCATTCACGGCGTCACCTTTGCCTCCGCAGAACTAACTGAAAAGTCAGAAGAAGTAAGTCGCCCAGCAGTTCAAGTAGCTAACCCAATCGAAGAAGAGAAACTCAAAAGAGCAATAATTGAGGTGCGGGACAGAGGCCTAGGTTCAGGCATTACTGACCTCGGCGGCGGTGGTTTATCTTCAGCCGTTGGCGAACGAGCACATACTGCCCGGTGCGGAGCATACGTTGAACTGGACAAGGTTCCTCTGAAGTATGGAGGGTTGGCTCCTTGGGAGATCTACGTTTCCGAATCTCAGGAGAGAATGTTACTCGCAGTTCCCAAGGAAAACCTTGCTGAGGTCTTAGCAATCTTTGAAGACGAAGATGTGGAAGCCACTCCCATTGGTAGGTTTACAGCTGACTCGATTCTTACTATTGATTATTTGGCAGAAAGAGTCGCTAAGATCGACATAGACTTTCTATTTGAGCCGCCGACTGCAAGAAGAAAAGCAGAGCTTGCGACTTCAAAACAGAGTGAACCTGTTTTCAAAGAACCAGATGAATTGGAGAGCCTGCTCTTGAAGTTGCTGGCGGCGCCTAACATCGCTAGTAAAGAAGCAGTTGTGCGTACTTACGACCACGAGGTAAAGGGCAACACTGCAATCAAGCCATTACAGGGCAGATATGCTGGTCCAAGCGATGCGGCAGTTATCAAGCCCCTTGACAAGTCTTGGAAAGGTCTAGTCATATCATGTGGAATGAATCCAAACTATGGCAGAATCAGCCCCTACTGGATGGCAGCATCCTGCATTGACGAAGCCATACGGAACAACACCGCGGTGGGCGGGCGCAGGATTGCATTGCTGGACAACTTTACATGGGGGAATCCTGAAAAGCCTGATCGTCTAGGCTCGTTGCTGCAGGCGTGTCGAGCATGTTATGACATTGGTAAAGGGTTTGGAACTCCATTTATTTCGGGAAAGGACAGCCTCTACAACGAGTCTCCTTTAGGTCCTGTGACACCTACGCTTCTGATCACAGCCATCGGCATTGTTCCGGATGTGAGAATGGCAGTTACAACGGATTTGAAACAACTTGCCAACTCGGTTTATTTGGTTGGCTGGACACTTCCAGAGCTGGGCGGCTCTGAATACTACAGGCTCTTGGGCTTCCTCGGGAAGACTGTGCCCCAAGTTGAGGTGGAGCAAGCCGAGAGGGCTGTTGATTCGGTCGTCAAAGCAATCGACGCGGGCTTCGTGAACGCTTGCCATGACCTCTCAGAAGGCGGACTAGCAGTTGCTGCTGGTGAAATGGCTTTCACAGGCAACTTGGGCATTGATTTATGGCTTAAGGACGTACCAAAGCCTCGAAGCTTGACACGAAACGATTTCATTCTCTTCTCAGAGTCCAACAGTCGTTTCTTAGTTGAAGTGAACCAGAAACGCACTAATGACTTCGAGGACTTGATGCGTGGCACTCCATGCGCGTTGATTGGAAGAGTGAAAAAAGACCCAACTTTCACTGTACAAAGCGTTAACAACAAGAAACTGGTGGAAACCGATTTGGCAGCGCTTCGAAAAGCTTGGAAAACTGCTCTGGGAGCTGATAGGTATGAAGGCTGAAGAAATCCGTGTTTGCATTTTGCGCGTTGGGGGAACCAACTGCGATGCCGAAACAAAGCGCGCGTTTGAAGACCTAGACACCAAGGCTGATGTTGTCCACATTAACGAGATTGTCAACAAACGAAACCTACTCGATTATCATATCCTAGTGTTTTCAGGGGGCTTCTCTTACGGCGACTATGTTCGAGCTGGCGCCATACTCTCTAAGGCAGTGATTGCCAAACTTGGAAACGACTTGAAGCAGTTCGTTCAGGAAGAGCGCCCTATTCTCGGCATATGCAATGGCTTTCAGATTCTAGTCGAGGCTGGGTTGCTACCTGGATTCGACGGACTGAGTGAATTACCTCAAGCAGCTCTTGCAACAAACGTACCTATCGGTTATCGATGCATGTGGATTCACCTGAAACATGAAAGCAAAGGTAAATGCGTATTCACATCTAAGATTGGGGTAGACGCTGTCGTACGCATCCCAGTCGCCCACGGAGAAGGACGATTCATATTTGAAAAAAGCAAGCAAAGGGAGCACCTTAGGAAGCTCTCTGAAAAGGATCAACTGGTTTTCCGATACTGCACTGGGGAAGGGGATGCTGCGGAGGGCAAGTTTCCAGTAAACCCAAATGGGTCGTTCCATGATATTGCAGGCATCTGCGATTCATCAGGGACGATATTTGGTCTTATGCCACATCCAGAGAGAGCGTATTTCAGCTGGCAGCAACCTGACTGGACTAGAAGGGAAAGACTCGGCAAGTATGGTGATGGAAGATTGATTTTTGAATCGGTTGTCGAGTATTTGACTAGGAAGTTCTAGAGTTTTCTGAGCTCCGATGCTCGTGGTAGCCCTGTTCTGGCGCCCACCTTTTCTATGCATTTTGAAGCTACGAAGTTTCCAAGCCTTCCGCATTCATACAAGTCTTTTCCATTGATTAAGCCATAAAGAAATCCCGCGCAGAAGGCATCGCCAGCGCCTGTGGTATCAACAACCTTTGTCTCAAACGGCTTGATGAGGTGGCTCTCTCTACCATTGGTAACGTAGCATCCCTTTTCGCCGAGTTTGACCGCGATTATTTGCGAGCCTTCACGGAGCAACGCTTCGGCACCTTCTTTGAAACCTTTTCCAGTCAGCATCTTCAACTCGTTTTCGCTAGGCATCACAACATAGCTTCGCTTCATGAGAGGTCTCAACTTGGCTAGCCCCTTTCTGGCATAGATCTCGCCTGGATCAAGACACACTTTCGCATTTGTCAACTGCTTTATCAATTCTATTTGAGTTCGATATGGTTTCTCATCCATTGAAGTCAAGTGCAAGAACTCCGCTTGTCTTGCATACTGCAAATCTATCTCTTCAAATGTCAGATTGTCGTTAACGCTTGGATGCACGTAAAGCGCTCTCTCACCTCTCCTGTCTATAAAGGCGAAGACAGCACCGCTACGCCCATGCTTTGCGATCACTACGCCATCAGTGCTTACACCTTCGGTTCGAAAATCACTCAGCAAGAGACGACCCTCATGATCATCCGCAACTTTGCCAATGAAACCAGTTTTCACGCCAAGTCTAGCCAAACCTACAATTGTGTTCGCAGCCGAGCCGCCCGGCGATTCACTAGTGCTTAGGATAAAGCTTTCTTCACCTTCTCTAGCGATTCTGCCCACTTGATAGATCTTGTCTACATTGAGGGCGCCAAAGCCTATCACATCGAACTTCATTACACGAACGCTCACGTACATGTAGATTTGTGAATCGTTTTAAATATATGCCACACATCCATTAGAGGCACCGAAGATACCAGTAGACAACCCGTTGTGAGTCTAGAAGTTCCCCGCACCAAAACACAACCACGCCCAAGAGAGAACCAACAATGGATACATTTGAAAAGCTCATCAAAGCATTCGTCTTATTCGTCTTCTCCCTTCTCAATGCCATCGACATGATTCAAACAATAGCCTTTCTTCAAATGGGAATTGAAGGAAACATTTTCGCAGTCTCTTATCCTCAACTGTGGTTTGGCCTCAAAGCCGCTTTCGCTTTCGCACTGCCCGTCGCTCTATATTACATAGACGACTATCTAGAAACAAAAGAAGACGAAGGACTCTACACATACCTAGGCAGATTTGTAGACTTTGTCTATGTCATCATATTCTTTGCAAACATCTACTACCTGCAGCTTGTAGTAAGAAACACCCGAATCTCGGTCGCGTCTTACCTTAGCGTCCTTAGGTATATTCTGTGTTTGCCAAGTCTGCCATCATAATTCCCTGCTGAAACTCTAACCACGCCCTTCATGTCCTTGACAGCGTCTATGCCAGCTCGCATCGCTTCATTGACTGCTTCCAGGGTCACGCCATTAATGACTATCTCAGGAATTGAATTCACGCCAACGGGCACCCTTGAATCTGGAATCCTATCCTTCAAGGACGGGCAGTACCAGTGATTGGTTGTCGGACCGATTTCTGGATAGTTGGTCTCAGGTTTCGAACCCGCAGCGCATATATCAAAAGGGGTAATTACACCTTCAACCATGTGGACAGCTTCCAGTGCTTTGTCTCCAGCCCTTAACGCCGAGTCTTCATCTTGGCACATAAGCCAAATGTTGCCACCAGAGACACCGACACCGTAGCCCAAATAACGTTCAATGCGGAAACTAGGCATCATTATAGGGATGTTAATGACGTTGCGTCCAACGTACTCCTCTTCCCACTCGTAACCATCGCCGCAATGCCCTATGCTGTCCATAACATCAAACTTGGATTCCGTCTCCAGCCAGTTGAAAACGCAGGTTGTAGGCTCAACTAAGATTTCCTGTCGTATTCGGTAAGAGGTCTCTTTTACGAATTTCTTAACTGTTGCTTCGAATGGTTTGGACTCTGATATGCCCGTCCAGAGCTGTACTATTGCTCCGAGCCTCTTGTCTGGAGTCTCGGTGGTGCTAAGCCATTTTTCTATTCCGCCTTCGCCTCTGCCGACGACACCCATTGGAAGTGCTGTCGAACCATAAGCTGCTCTCTCAAGTCGCGTTTTGTCTTTTGCAGTGATCAAGATTCGGCAAAACAGACCGTCGAAAGCTTCAGCATAAGTATCTTCAATTTCTACCAACTACAATCGCTCCGCTTCAGACCTAGAAATCAACTCGGTTTTGGAAGAAGCATTTATCTGCCTATCCCAGTTTTCCAATCGCTTCGCCTCTAACGCGTTTCCTGAAAGTAGTACTCTCCTGCGCTAGTCTCTCCATGTTCCGCTCCGTGACCAACTGCACCTTAGGAAATCTCTTGCCACACTTTTTCAAGAAACTTCTCTTCAAGGACTCAGACAAGTCAAGTCTATCTATTGCGTCTGGGTTCCACTCTTTGATAAGATCGGATAGTCCACTCCTTCCCAATTTACTGAAAGAGACTGCCAAGACAGCTGTCACAACCGCGCTTTCTGACATTACAACAATCTCTGCTTCTCTCACTGCATAACCATTGCCATTGAATGAGACAGTTAAGCCGCCTGCCTCGCGCACAAGCTGAAAGGCGGATACATCTGTTATGCTGTCGCCAACGTACATCACGTTGCAAAGCTGTCTTTTCAATTTGGCCACGATGCTTTTTACAGCTGCAGCTTTTTCATAGCCTCCAACAGGGTCGACTTCATGAAGCACTCGTCCTATCTTCATGCCAAAGATATCTTTCCAAAAGATTTCGTCCAGTTTCTCAACCACCAACTGCATTCTTTTTGGCAAATCCCTCAAATATTGAGCGCTTTTGGGAATCTCCAGCATGGTAAGCTTGACCATTTCTTCCGCCAGGCGCTTGAGCTCCGCTTTCTCCTCTTCGACAATGTCGTACCTGTCCAAGTCTAGACGAGTGCAAACCACGTCTTCGAAGGAAAAACCTGTAGCCTCACACAGAGCACGTATGTAATGCTCGTAGCTTGTGCTTACAATATATGCTGGCATGGAACGGCGAACGAATTCGAGCATTTCTTTGGCAGCAGGCACCAGAAGCATGTTTTGTGACGCGAAATCAGTCATCATCGCGTTACTTACATCGAAAGCTTTCAAAAAGGGCAGAATAAGCTTTAATGTGTCGCCCGCTTTGTAGCCCTTGCGCTTCACGAGATCTGCGAGAATGTCGTCGTAGCGGCTGATTAGAGTGAATAAACGGCTACCCTCCAGAATGAAACGACTCGCCAACTCGAAAGCATTGTCGTTTCTTGAAATGGGACCTTCACAGTCAGAGATGAAGATTGCCTGCGAACTCGATGAATGCAAAGTCATTGCTTCCCGAGCCTCAAACGGTTCACGTGTTCAATGCTCCTCGCGATGTGTTCCTTTGAGGCTATGTCATTTCGGTGCCAGAGTGCTCCGCCCTTGATGGCTCCGATGCCCTTCAGTGAGATCTCTCTTGCCTCTTCTATGTCTTCTCCGACGCCAACTACACACACGGCTCTAGAACTTAAAGCGTACGAGTTGCCGTCGTCTCTAATCTCCAAAGAGGCTGGATACACACGCATGTCGTCTCCGTGTTTGGCGCAGAGCTTCTCAACTTCACACAAGTCAACAGGAGAGTTCACTTCATCATTCTTGACGCGACTCGGAAAAGCGGTGGCGTATCCCCCATAGTTTGGTGGCGCCTTGTAGGTTGCCACAGTTGCTTTCTTCTCCAAGCTGACTTTGGTGAGGTTTCCCTCCAGTATCCTGTAGCAGACATCGACAAAGTCATCTTTCAGAATGGGCAAGAGGCATTGTATTTCCGGGTCACCAGGTCTGCTGTTGTTTTCCAGGATTTTGGACCCTTTTCCATTGTGTATAAAAGCGTCGTAAAATGGAATACCCCGTAAATCAGTGCTGTTCGCTCTCTTGCGCAGTTCTTTGAAAAGCTTGTTGACAAGTTCAATTTCCCTCTCTTTGTCCTCTGTTGTCATGAAAGGCAAGACATCGCCAGAGTCTTTGTATGCGCCCATTCCACCCGTATTCGGTCCTTTATCATCATCGAAAGCTCTTTTGTAGTCGCGTGTCTCAGGCAAAGGCACTAAGTGTTTGCCGTCGCAAAAGGCTTGAAAACTGGATTCTTCACCTTCGATTTTCTCTTCAATAATCACGGCGCCATGCTGGCAGTTGGCTGCAAAATGCTCGAAAAGCTGCTCGCGAGTATTGAAATGGTCGCCCCACACGCCTACTCCTTTTCCTGCCGCTGGTGTGTCAGGCTTTACCACAGCTTGATTCTTTAGCTCATCTAACCATCTGTAGACATCTCTTTTCATTATTGCAAGGCTTCTGTAATCCTTAATGTTGAAGATCTTAAACCTCGGATTGGCTTGAGGCGCCACCCTATCGAGGAGCAAGCGCTGCGCCACCTTACTGGCTTCTATAGCGAACTCCTTTGTCGGACAGATAATGGGCACGTGAGTTTCATGTTCGATTAGGTCTCGGATGCCTTCGATTATGGGTTTTTCTGGACCAATGATTCCAAAGTCAATTTTGTCTTTGCGTTTCTTAACGAACTTGGCTATTTCCTCTAAGTTGAGGTCAGGTATGACTACTAGTTCACGCGCCTTTTTCAAGTTGAAGGGATTCTTCTGCTTGTCCGCAACGTACAGCTCCGTCTTGTAGTTTGCGCTCCGAGCGAATGCGTCTATGATAGCGGCTTCTCTAGAGCCGTACGACACGACGAGTACGCTGACCTTTTCCATTAAATCACGCTTGCTACTTCGTAGACTCGCCCTGTCTCCTTGTGTCCCTTTTCAACTTGCGCCCTCATTTCATCTGCCATTCTCTGTGCAAGCGGAGTTGGATATCGACTGGTCACACAAGCCATACAGAGTTCGTCTTCATTCACGCCGATAGATTTGACAAACCCTTCGATTGACTGATAGTTGACGGAATCTGCACTAATAATTTTCGCGATGTCTTCTGGAGTATAGCGAAAACCAATCAGTTCGCTGTAAGTGGCCATATCGATTCCATAGAAGCACGGACCGATTATGCGTGGAAAAGTGATGAACAAGTGAACCTTAGTTGCCCCGAATTGGCGAAGCTTTTCAACCACAACTTTAGTCGTATCGCCGCGGACTATACTGTCCTCTGTAACTAAAACGCGCTTCCCCTTAACTTTTTGCGCTAAGACATTTATCTTCCGGTCTATAGTGGCTTGGCGTTCCCCAGGTAGCAGAATGAAAGCACGCTCAGTAACGTATCGGTGCCTACGCATTGAACGTTCCCATCTTAGCCCCGTTGTTTCATGCATGCCGTAGGCTACATCGTCACCCGTTTCCGGCATGGAAATAATCAAGTCAGCATCTTTGGCTACTTCAGGATATTCGCGCGTCAGGTTTCTGCCGAACTCTTCTCGGACCTCATACACGAAGCGATCGCAAAGTCTGGAGTCTGGCCGGGCGAAGTATGCGAACTCGAAAGCGCATAAAGCCTTTCTCCTACACGGCACAGCTTCTTCACGGGTGAAGCCATCTTTTGTTGCTACAACTAGTTCACCAGGCTCGACCTCAAAATCAAATTCAAAGCCGTTTATGTCCAAGCCTACGGTCTCCGATGACACCGCCCATACGTTTCGTGTTGGGTTGTGACCGCAGCATACGGGTTTAATGCCGTATGGGTCTCTGAACGCAAACATTTCGGCGTCTTGGGTTATGCCAACTACTGAAAAAGCACCTTCCAGATCTCTTATGCATCCTTTTACTGCTGCATGCAGATCTTTGTTTTCCTTCAAGTTCATCAGCAGTTTGCTGCCCACAAGTTCAACATCGCACTCGTAAGCAAAACCGCCGAATCTGTTTCTTATTTCCCATCTAAGCGGCGCTGTGTTCACTATGTTGCCGTTGAAGGCTACAGCGATCTTGTTTCCGTCTGCCTCCAAGATGAAAGGTTGGGTGCCTTTAATGAGCGACTCCTCATCAGTTCCACCCGAAGTCGTGTACCGAACGTTTCCTATCCCCACATTTCCAGGCAGCTTGTTCAGCCATGGTTGGATGTCTTGTCCTCTTATTTTCGGAACAAGATCCAAGCCCTTGTAAACGTGAAAACTGCCGTCATAAGTAAGAATGCCATGAGATTGGTGCCCGCGGTGATTCTGACCTCGTAGTCCCCAGTATACATGCTCGAAAATCGAACCGCCTTGGAAGTCCTTGGCGGCGAAGACTCCACACTCTTCCTTAGGTACATCTGTCATGGCTTACTCCCAGCACCAGAGAAGACATCATACACGTATATATCAATTTTTATGACATAAAAGACTCAATTTAGACGCTAACGTGTTTATATGAGAGCGAAGACATCAGCGTTTTGCACAAGAAGCTCCTTCTTGTCTGCTGGGATCACAACATTCGCTGCGTACTTATGCCCATCTGCTGTGCCAAAGCCTTCAGAGGCTTTTGCTACTAGGTCAACTGCACTTCGCATTTTTCCCTTGTCGATTAGTTCATGCAAAGTCGTTGGGACTCTGACCGAAACCTTGACCAGCGAACCTTTCAGTTTGCCTTGCCATCCTGGAATCTCTGGGGGAACGTTCATGAAGCCAAATATGTACTTATTAGGTTCGACAAGTCTTGTCTGATAGGATAGGAATGAGCAGAACTGCCCCACGACCTTAGTTCCCATGCCTTCGTACATGTCGCCTGCATCAAACCATTGCAGATGCTCCGTTTCTTTCAGCCTTTGCCGATATAGCCATCCAATCAATCTCTTGTTCACGTTCTTTCTTTTTTGCTCCCATTCCTCAACCGTAGCTTTAACCTGCTCTGTGATCCCTGTCAGGCAGGCCTGAACGCCCAGTCTTGGTCCACCTTGATAGTAGCCTACCGCGCCTAAAATCTGGAGTCTGGAGAAGAGATCATCTGCGCTCAGGTTCAGCCGTGCAACTCTGATTTTTTTCCCTTCAGTCCTCACTACGCCATTCTTAACGCCTTCTTCCAGCACGGTTCTGTTCAAACCTGCAAGGTCTCCAGGGATTTCGCGGCTACCAACTAGCGCCAAATATGAAAGATCAATATTCGCTTTGTTCAGGATCTTGGCGAAAAGATAGTTGCATGTGGCTCCTGAAAATTCAGTGTCTCCCTCAAAGCCGAAGCGCTCTAAGTTCAAGTCGAACACCCTTTGGTCAGTTGCCTCAGGGGGATTATGATGATGGTCGAGTATTATTGTCAGATTGTTGCCAGCGTTAACATTGGATATGAAGTCGGCGTGGGCTGAACCTATGTCAGAATAGATTAGTATCTTGTTCTTTCGTTTATGCAAGTCTTCAACAAATTCGGGGTAGGTTTTCTCGAGACAAAGGGTTTCGACTTGGAAACCTTCACGTTCTAACGCAGTCTTTGTGATGGCTGCTGAACATAAGCCGTCTGCATCATCGTGATGTACAAGAGTGCTCTCACTAGCCTTCATAGTCTTGAGTTCACTGATTGCTGCAACTGCTCTCTTCTCAAAGTCTTCAAGACTCACAGAGTAGCCTCCAAAGCTAATGAAACGTGAAGATCTAAAAAACTCTCCGCTCTTGGAAAAACCGCGATTTATCCTT
>Ga0315309_1000578_pt1 | contig 22334 bp, 22 predicted proteins | sample TDP4_MG_FD_203080 | JGI IMG/M metagenome (GOLD analysis project Ga0315309, IMG submission 203080) | Freshwater sediment microbial communities from Lake Towuti, South Sulawesi, Indonesia - TDP4 | ecosystem: Environmental > Aquatic > Freshwater > Lake > Sediment | place: Indonesia: South Sulawesi...
AAAGGATGGGCCACCTCACTCATGGCAGCGGCAGCCTGACGCTCGATAGGAATGGTGAACACCGAGAGACGGGTGAAAAGCGTCCTCTGATCCTCATCCAGTTTGTCGTACGACAGGGCCATTGAGGCCTCAACACCGCGCAGCGGGCGGGCTCGCAGGTCGGCCCACACATCCTCCAGTGGTGTGTCCGTCAGATGGGGCACAACAAGGGTGAGGGCCAAGGGGTGCCCCTCAAGATGCTCGATGACCAGCGGGATGAGATGCGCCTGCGAGAGCGCAATCTTGGCCCCCTTGTCCTGGGCGAGCATGAAGAACAGACTGGTCATCGGTCCGCCCGGCAGTGGCTCTAATTCGACAACACGGGTCCCATCCAAGTCGGGCCGCCGTCGGCTGGTCAGCAGCGCGCGGCAGGAATCCGGCAGGCGGCCCAGAAAGCGGCGCACGTCTTCGTCGGCCTCCACGTCCTCGTAGTTGTCCCAGATCAACAGGCCGTCTTCCAGTCCGGCCAGCAACCCCCGCACCAGGTCCGGCTTGCGGGCAGGGTCGGCCTGGCTCAGGTCCTGCCCGCAGAAGGCCCCCATCTGGTTGAGCAACGTCTCGAAGGCTGGCCCACCCTGGCAACTCAGCCACAGCACCCCACCCGGCCAGCGCCAGGAATGGCGATGGGCCATCTCGATGGCCAAGGCCGACTTGCCGATGCCCGCTGTGCCCCACACCACCACAACCTGGCGCTCCTCCAGAGCCTTGACCGTTTCGCGCATCTCGTCGGCGCGGCCCACGAAGTAGGGGTTGGACGGCACCCCGTAGAGGACGCTGGTGGGCCTGGCCACACCCCTGGCCTCAACGCCAGCCAGGGTGCTCCGCAACCCGGCCCCTGGGAGCGCAAGCCACGCAAAGCAGCCATCTGCGCCGGGTCAAACACCGCACCCTGGCGGGCAGCGGCCTCCTCCAGGCAGTCGAGCTCGGCGCGGCGCTGGCGTAGTTCCTGGCGGAGGTCGGCTCGCTCGGGGGCGGCCCCGGCTTCCTCAGGTGGACAGGGACGGAACAGGCGGTACTCGTCCGCGGTACGGGCGTAGAGCACGGGGATGAACCAGGTGTCGCCGTAGCGACGGCCGGCCAGAGGACGGCGGCCATCGGCCACGGCCTCGATGAGGGGCTTGCCATGAGCTAGCGAGGCGTAGAATTGGCGGGCAAAGGTCGCGGCGGTATTGGCCGGCACTGAGCACTGCATGGCCACCACCAATGGCACGCCAGCCCGCAACAAAGCTGGCGCCACGCCAGTCCACATCCCCTCGGCGGCGGTGGCTGCCGTCTGGCAGGCGCTCAGCACAACCAGCCGCACCTCGGTGTTGCGCAAGGTGGCGGCCATTTCAGCGGCTGACACACGCTGTACATCGCCGTATTCGTCCTCGAAGACGAGATAGCCCTGAGCCTGGGCTTCGTCCAGGGTGGTGCCACACGCATGGCAGGTGGCACGCTCTGGCGCGTTCATGACTTCGCACTCAGGACACTCCAGGGCGAAGGCTCCATGCCCATCAAAGTGCACCACATGGTAGCCGCCGGTCGTCACTGCCTCGGCCAGCATCTCCTGGGTCGGCGGTCGCAACACGTCTGCCACCACGTCCTCTTCTTCAGCCAGGCTGCGCAGGCCGTGCAGCAGGGCGCGCCTTTCCTTTTCAGGGTCGAGGGGCACCACGCCGGCCGGACGGGAGATGACCAGCAGCACACGCAGAGGCAGATCGCCTAATGACTCGGTCACGGGCTCGGCGGCTTCTGGGTAGCGGGAGAGGGCGATGGTGGTGTCCTGCACCAGGAAATGGCCCCGGTCGCAGACCAATTCCCAGGTCAGGCGGGCCAGGCGGTCGGTGCCAGCGCCGAAGCGCATCTCCAACGGCAGGGGCTGGCGGGCCAGCCTGGCCGCGTCCAGGGTGGAGACAATCCGCTGGCGGACTCTGTCGTCGGCGGTCAGCGCGCCATACAGCGCCTCACCCACCGTGCGCAGCAGGTTGACCAGGCGGCTGGCCTTCAGCACCCCCAGGTCGCGCAGGGCCTGACGCTCCTCGGGCGGGAAGTGCGCCTCGTTGTACTCCTGCTCCAAGGCGCGCAGCAGCAAGGCCCGCTCCTCCACCTCGGAGAAGGGCAACACCAGCTCGGCCCCGGCCTCGCCCAGACGAGACCTGGCTTTCAAGTGATACGTGTCACCCACGCGGTCGAGTTCCAGGGTCAATTTGTAGTCCATCGCCCTCATCACCATATAGGAAGTCTCTCTGTAAGAGGTTCTCTGTAGGAGGTCTCTCCAGAGACCGATCTATCTCTGATCCATCATCGGCGTCAGGAGACACCTCCTACCAGATCGGCGTCAGGAGACACCTCCTACGTCAGGTTGGGCCCAATCCAATCCCAATCAATAAGGTGCGCATAACGCGGGTTCGCTGTTGAATAGAGCCACTCCTCAGGAGACTCAACGAGTCCGGCCATCACCGGGTTATTGTGTATATATTCCAGGATTCTGTCCAAGTCCTTCCTGTTCCGAATCAGATGGTCGTAGAAACCCTCCTCCCAGAAGGTCCCCTCTTGTCCGAGCAGTTCATTGATTCGGCGGGCGGTGTATTTACCGATGCTCTCCATGACCTGACTCAGTGTCTTTCTCACACCTAGCCCGATATTGACATGATAATGATCTGGCATCACCACGAAGCCCAGAATGCGGAACCAACCCTGTTCCAGTGCCCAGACCAGGCTGCCAATGACGATTTCTGCACAGTCTGGACTAGCCAGCACATCCGTGCCTGGCACCAGGGTGCATTTGGTCAGAAAGTAGGCGTGATTGGGAAGGGAACGGCGTCCCTTACGCAGAGCACTGCGATGGGGACGTTCTGAGTCCTCCAGCATTGGTGTGTCCCTTTTGCAATAGGAGCCCTGGTAGGAGGTCTCTCCAGGCCGATCCATCATCGGCGTCCGGTAGGAGGTCTCTCCGGTAGGAAGTCTCTCCGGTAGGAAGTCTCTCCGGTAGGAGGTCTCTCCAGAGACCGATCCATCATCAACCATCGGTGTCAGGAGACACCTCCTACCGTGGTCTGAAATACTCGATGTCCAGTATCGAGCCCTCTCGTTCGCCCTTGGCCTTGAAGACGGCTTCCACCTCCATGCCGATCTCCACCTGGTCGGGGCTTACCTCGCCCAGACGATGCACCAGGCCCCCGTCGCTGCCATCCAATTTGACAAAGGCCATGATCTCCGGCTCGGTCAGAGGAGAGCCCTCAAGGTCTATATGCAAGACAGTGTAAGTGTGGACCGTCCCCCTGCTGGCCACTTCGACCCACTCCTCCAGCCTGGTGAAGCAGCGCTCACAATACATCATAGGAGGCACGTAGATAAGGTCACAGTTGGGGCAACGGGTGCCCAGAAGCCGGGCGTTGTCCTGGATCTCCCGGAAGAACCGCTCCCCGGCGATGCCCACGGTGTAACGGCTCTCGATGGGGATGTTGCCGTACCAGGGGATAGCTTTTCCCAGTTTATCAACCTTCTCCAGCAAAGACATAGGGATACCTCCTGTCTCATTCGGGTTTGAAATACCTGATATCGGTGATCGCTCCCTCTCGCTTCTCGGCCGGCTTCCAGACGGCCTTGACCCTCATACCGATCTTGACCTCCTTGGGGTCAACCTCGCCCAAGAGGTGCAGGATACCCATCCCAGGAGAAGCGCCGTCCATCTCGATCACGGCCGGGATCTGGGGGTCTTTGATGCGCACCATGTCCCAGGTGACGTAACAGAGGGAGAAGGTATTCACCACCCCGGTATCCTGAAGGTAGACCCACTCGCTCATGGGCTTGAAGCACCATTCGCAGACAGTGCGTGGCGGCACCACCGTACGGCGGCAATGGCGGCAGCGGATGCCAATGATCCGCCCCGCCTTCAATTCAGCCAGGTAGCGGCCGATGGCCACCCCTGCATCCCAGGCATATTCGGCCTTGGGAGTCCAGCGGGTGAAGAGGACATTGCCCTCCTCGAAATCAGTCTCTGCTAAAGGTGTGCCGGGGAATTCCTTGATATTGGCGGTCATTTTCGTCTCCTTTCCAAGTCCCCATCCGAAAACCTGCTCAAGGCGGACCACAGTCCGCCGCTGGACGGCTCGACTGAGCTCGCCGAAGTCTGTGGTCCAGCGAGAGCAGTTAGAGTTTTCAGACAGGCTAAGTTCCCATGATCACCACTGTGCCGACCTGCATCAGGTCGCCCCAGGCCTGGGCCAGGCCCGTGGTCGGTTTGCCAGGCACCTGGCGCTTGCCGGCTTCGCCCCGCAGTTGCCAGAAAAGCTCAGCAATCTTCATCAGGCCGGCGGCAGCGATGGGGTTGCCCACACCCAGCAGGCCCCCCGAAGGGCAGACAGGCATGTCGCCATCCCGCTGGGTGACTCCATCGGCTGTCAGGCGCGGCGCTTCGCCCTTCTCACACAGGAGCAAGCCCTCCAGGTGGTGCAACTCCTTGTAATCGAAGGGGTCGTAAGGCTCCACGATGTGGATTTGCTTGCGCGGCTCGGTGATGCCGGCCATCTCGTAGGCCATGCGAGCCGCGTACTCCACGTACTTGGGGTAGTAGAGGTCGCGGTTGGTCCAGTAGGCCGTGTCCAGGGACCAGCCTACTCCCTTTATCCAGACTGGCTTGTCGGTGATACGCTGGGCCACGTGCTCGGCAGCCAGGACGATGGCCACCGCCCCATCGCTCACCGGGCTCACGTCCAGGCGCTGCACCGGCCAGGCCAGTACCTCGGAGTTCAGCACGTCCTCCACAGTGATGTTGGGGTCGCCCAGGAGAGCGCAGGGGTGATCGGCCGCGTTACGCTTGTTCTTGACCGATACCAGGGCGATGTCCTTTTTCTCCAGGCCGTGGCGGTGCATGTAGCGGTTCATCTCAATGGCGAAAATCCAAAGTAGGTTGGGCCCCAGCGGGCGCTCGGTGGTGTGGTCAAAGATGGTCAGGAAGGCTGCCTGGGGATGGGGCATGCAACTGGACATCTTCTCCTCGCAAACCACCAGACAGGTGTCGAAGAGCCCGCTGGCCACGTGGTACCAGCCCTGGATGGGAGCAAAGACGCCGGTGCCGCCGCCCACGTAGGAGCGCATGTAGGGTTTGCGCCAGGCTCCGGCCCCATCGCTCAGGTACTCGCCTTTCATGTGGATGCTGTCGAAGGCGTCGGGGGCCGTGCCCATGCACACGGCGTCAATGTCATCCAGAGTCAGTTCGCACGAATCAAGGGCCATCTTGGCCGCTTCATAGCTCAATTCCTTACCCGTCTCCTGGGCGCGGCGCATGAATTTCGTCATCCCAGCCCCCACGACGGCAACTCGTCTCAGTCCCATGTTATTCCTCCTGTAGCTTGAGATGGTACTCTATACACTCAAGATCACCACCGCCCCGCTGGTGGTGGGGAGGCTGCGCCAGCCCAGGGCCAGACCTGTCTCCACACCCTCCAGTTGCCGTTGACCGGCCTCGCCGCGCAGTTGCAGGACCACCTCCAGCACACGTCCCATCCCGGAGGCATCCAAAAGGTGTCCCACACCCAGGCATCCGCCTGAAGGGTTGACCGGGAACTCGCCGTCCCGCTCGGTGAAGCCCTCTTCAGTCAAGGGACCCGCCTCGCCCGGGCGGCAGAGGCCCAGGGCCTCCAGATGCTGCAGTTCTTTGTAGGAGAAGGCGTCGTCTATTTCAGCGAAATCAATCTCCAGACGGGGGCTTCTGATGCCAGCTACGCGGTAGGCTATCTTGGCCGCTTCTTCGGCATAGATGGCGCGGCCCCAATCCCGGTTCTCCAGCGAGGGTGAGTCGTTGCACCAGCCTACCCCTCGGATCCAGATGGGCCAGTCAGTCAACTCCTCGGCCTTGGCCTTGGAAGCCAGGACCATGACGATGGCCCCATCGGCATGGTAACTGGCATCCAGACGGCTCAGGGGGTAGGAGAGAGGCTCAGAAGCCAGCATGTCATCAACGGTGATGTCCGCCCCGTAGGCGGCCGCTGGGTTCAAGAGGGCGTTGCGCTTGTTCTTGACCACCACCCAGGCGCACTGCTCCCGGGTCGTCCCCGTCTCGTGCAGGTAACGGTTCATCTCCATGCCGGCGATAAAATAGGGGTTGGCCGCCAGGGGCCGGTTGTAGACGGGGTCCATGGCGAAGGCGACGATGTGGTCGAGGGTGAGGACGTTGGAGGCCTTGCTGTGGGCTTCCACCGCCACCAAGTCCATGGCCCCGGTGCAGACCTGCATGTAGCCGGCGATGAGCCCGTGGATGCCTTCCCCAGAGATGGTGTGCACCGGCTTCAGCACCCCGCCCAGTTGGTCGGGGACGTACTCATCGAAGATGCTGGTCCCCTCGGTAAAATCCTCAGCCACGCTCACAAAGCTCTCGATGTCCCGCCGGGGGTCAACGCCAGCGTCCTGGTAGGCTTTGAGCGCGGCCTCGTACATCAGCTCTTTGTAGGACAACTCGGGTGTCAGGGGGCTGAAGCCACTGTAGCCAACGCCTACAATGGCTACTTGTTCGGACATATTTTACCTCCTTGATGGGTTATGATAATCTTTTCAGAAACTGCGCTTCAGCGACAGCCAACGCCACGTCCGCTTCAACTTCCTCATCGGAGAAAGCCTTGTTCCTTTCTGCCAGACGGCTTAGCATAGCGTCAACCTCGCGTTCCAACCGTTGATCTTCCATCAAACGGTCGAACACTTTGATGTCAATCAAGGCTGCTTGTTTTTCGCCGCCCTGGGTAATGACCAAGGGCTGCCCAGAGCGTCGTACTTCCTCCACTAGTTTTGACAGTTCCGGTTGTGCTTCAACTGCTACTAGTTGCTCCATAATCCAATGACCTCCATACAAAGGATGACTCGACCAAGTCTATTTTACACTAACCCCCGCCCAAAGTAAAGAGCGAGATGCTCTGTGAGGCATCTCGCTTCTCAAATTTTATCCAAACTTTGCGCCGAGCACGTCCTTAAGGGTCGGCTGGCCGATCTCCTGTAGCTCGTAGCGCACCCGCTGGGTGGGGCAGCGGATCTTCACCAATCGCCGCAGGTCAATGGGCGTAGCCACGATGACCAGGTCACAGGGGGTGTTGTTGATGGTCTCCCCCAGTTCTTCGATCTGCTTCTGGCCGTAGCCCATAGCTGGCAGGAGGGGTCCGGTTTGCGGGTACTTCTCAAAGGTCTCGACGATGGAACCCACAGCGTAAGGCCGGGGGTCTATGATGCGGGCTGCACCGAAGCGCCTGGCCGCCACGATGCCGGCCCCGTAAGCCATCTCACCGTGAGTCAAGGTCGGGCCGTCTTCGACGACCAAGACGTTCTTGCCTCTAATGGCCTCCGGTTCCTCGACAAATATGGGCGAGGCGGCTTCGATGATGGTGGCCTGGGGATTGACGCGGTGAACGTTGTTGTGTACGGTAGTGATGGCCGCCAGGTCGCCAGTGTCCACCTTGTTGATGATCACCGCGTCGGCCAGGCGCAGGTTGGCCTCGCCAGGGTGATAGGCCACTTCGTGTCCAGCCCGGTGGGGATCGGCCACCACAATGTGCAGATCGGGCTTGTAGAAGGGCAGGTCGTTGTTGCCCCCATCCCAAAGGATGACCTCGGCCTCTTGCTCTGCCTGGCGCACAATCTGCTCGTAGTCAACGCCAGCGTAGATGACCATCCCCCGGTCCAGGTGAGGTTCGTATTCCTCTCGCTCTTCGATGGTGCACTGATGTTTATCCAGGTCGTCGTAGGTGGCAAAGCGCTGACAGGCCTGCCTGACCAGGTCGCCGTAGGGCATGGGGTGGCGGACAACGACCACCTTCTTGCCCATCTCCCGCAGGATGTCTGACACCCGGCGGCTGGTCTGGCTCTTGCCGCAGCCGGTGCGCACAGCGCACACCGAGACCACGGGTACTCTGGCCTTCAGCATGGTCTCTTTCCCGCCCATCAGACGGAAATCGGCCCCGGCGGCCAGGACCATTGAGGTTCTGTGCATCACGTAGTCATAGGACACATCACTGTAACCGAAAACAACCTGATCAACGCTTAACTCCTTGATCAGTTCGGTCAGTTTGCTTTCAGGGTAAATGGGGATGCCATCAGGGTAGCCAGGACCGGCCAGTTCTGAAGGGTAGACTCTCCCTTCAATGTTGGGGATTTGGGTGGCAGTGAAAGCCACTACCTCGTAGGCTTCATTGCCCCGAAAGTAGACGTTAAAGTTGTGGAAGTCACGTCCGGCGGCTCCCATGATGAGAATTCGGTCTTTCTTCATTGTCTGACCCCCTTTTTACCTCAGCCAATGCCTCCGCTGTGCCCTCAGTTGTCGCTCGCCTCTCCAGATAAGCCCAATCCACCGTGTCAGTTGCCTCAGTTTTTGGCGGAGGACCCCGAAATCTATTTCCATCACTCAGTGGCTCATCCGTGTGAAACAGTGCCAGTTGCGGTCTCTCTGCGCCGGTACACGAGCAGGGCCAACAGGATACTGAGCAGGTAAAGCAGTACCAGTGGTAGCATGAGCAGGGTCATGTTGATAGGATCGGGAGTGGGGGTGGCCACCGCAGCGATGATGGCAATGAGCACTACTGCATAGCCAAAGTTCTTCCACAACATGCCCGGGCTGACAACGCCCAGGTAGGCCAGGAAAGCGACGACCAGAGGGGTCTCGAAAATCACCCCTACCCAGAACATCAGCCCCGTCACCAGAGATATGTACTTTTCGATGCTCCATTGTTGGCGGATGATGTCACCCATGAAGTTTAGCAGAAAGGGGATAGCCGCTGGCAGCATGACGTAATAGGCGAAAGCGACCCCTGCGGCAAAGAGGAGGCTGGCTGCAGGCACGATAATGAGGAGATAGCGTTTCTCATGAGAGTATAAGCCGGGGACAATGAAGCGGATCAACTGATAGACGATAACGGGCATGGCCAACACGAGCCCGCCGATGAGGGCTACCTTGAAATAGATAACGATGGCTTCGGTAGGGCTGAGAGCCTGGGGCAGGTTATCGCCCATAGGAGCGGTCAGGAGGGCGAGAAAGCGACGGGTGAATAGAAGGCTGACAAAGGTGGTGATGATCAGAGCCAGTATCGCTTTGATCAATCGTTGACGCAGCTCTAGGAGGTGTTCGAGGATGGTCATTTGTTTGTTTTCGCTCATAGTCCTCAGCCTTGTTCCCCTTTGCGGGTTTCTTCGCCCCCAACGGTGTCCGTCTTCTCTGTTTCCACCTGGTTAGGTGTTTCCTGAGCGTCGGAACTCTCCGGCTCTTCCCTCGACTCGCCAGCGGTGCGGTGTCCTGAGTCTGTCGAAGGGAGGACTGGTTCCACCGATTCCTTTAGTGTCTTTTTGATGTCTGTGGCCTGCCTGATTTCCTCCGTGGTGTCCTTCACCTCTCTGGAGATAGCCTCCACGTCCCGGAGTTCTTTGGTGAACTCTGCCGTGACCTCCTGGGACATGCGCCTGAGTTCCCTCAAGGCTTTGCCCAGGGTTCTCGCCAACTCGGGCAATTTACCTGGGCCGAAAACAATCAGAGCGATGATAAAGATGAGTAGGAGTTCAGCAGGTCCCACGCCCAGAATGTTCATCTATCCGACCTTTCGTCAACCAAAGTTATGATTTCGCTGCTAATTTTTCCTCTCGCGGCGGAGGGCTTTTGAAGGAGCCATGGCCTTGCGAGACGAGAGCGCCTAACACGCCATTGATGAAACGGGCTGAGCTATCACTGCCGAATAACTTGGCCAGTTCAACTGCTTCGTTAATGGCCACCTTCAGCGGTGTACTCTGGTCAATGGCGATCTCGAAGATGGCTATCCGTAGTATGTTTCGGTCAATGATAGCTATCTGCTCCACGGGCCACTCGGGGGCATTCTTCTGGATCAGCTCATCAAGGTAAGTCTTATGCGCAAGGACGCCTGATACCAGGTTGCGAGCGAACTCACTCCCAGACGGTGGCAGGGATTTCTCCTCGAGACGTCGCTGCAAGACCATCTCGGGGTCATGGCTGACGCTGTCAATCTCGAACAGTGCCTGCAAAGCTGTCACTCTGGCCCGGCGTCTGACTTTCACTATAAAACAACCCTGTTGCTGACTAAGCCTCGAGTAAAGGTTCTTCTACATCCTGAATGTGGATGTTCACCGCCCTGATGGCCACACCTACCATGTCGTTGATAGCCCGGGTGACCTCGGCCTGTATGGCCTGGCCCAAGTTATACATATTCACTCCCGGTTCGACGATGACATACAGGTCTACAGTCACAGCCTCGTCCTCGACCTCGATCCTGACCCCACCGCCCGCGCTCGTCCGCCCCAGGAGACGATTCACGTTGCCCATCCAGTCGGTGCTCATTCTGACCACTCCAGGCATAGAAAGGGTGGTCAATCTGGCGATGGTGATGAGTACCTCCGGGGCGATGGTTACTTTGCCCAGTTTCTCTTCCATAAAGGTGACTCCTCCAGAGGACAAATGCATAGCGAACTTCGTTCCAAATCCCAAACCCAAAATCCCAAAACGGCTCAACATTCTGAATGTCATTTACTACTGTTGCGGTAGAGGCACAATCCTGGGGCAATAATGACATAGGGGATGTCCTATAACCCTGGCGAGACGTTCCCCTGGCCCCCCTATTGCATGACCATTCCCCCATCAACGCTCAACACCTGTCCGGTGATAAAGCTGGCTTCATCGGAGACGAGAAAGGCTACAGCATTGGCGACGTCCTCCGGCTTCCCGAACCTGCCCGCTGGCGTCATCTGAAGAGCCATGTCCTTGAGTTCTTGGGGCAGATCGGCTGTCAGGTCAGTCTCGATAAATCCTGGCGCAACGGCGTTGACGGTGATGTTGCGGGAACCGACCTCCTTGGCCAGGGCCTTGGTGAAGCCGATGAGGCCAGCCTTGGAGGAAGAGTAGTTCGTTTGGCCCGCCTGGCCGGCCAGGCCTGAGACAGAGGTGATGTTGACAATGCGGCCGTAGTGTTGCTTCATCATGGGACGGATGGCGGCTTTAGAGCAGTTGAAAGCGCCCTTGAGGTTGACGTTGAGAACCAGGTCCCAGTCGGCCTCTTTCATCCGCATGATCAGGTTGTCACGAGTGATACCAGCGTTGTTGACCAGGATGTCAATGTGCCCAAACTCGGCGATGGCGCGGTCAATCATGGCCTTGGCGCTGGCGTTGTCAGCCACGTCTACCTGGACGGCAATGGCCCGCTGGCCGGTGTCGGCGGCGATTTCCGTAGCTGTGGCTTCGGCCTTCTCCACCTGCAGGTCGGCCACCACTACATAGGCCCCGCGCTGAGCCAGGGTCTCGGCGATGGCCCGCCCGATACCTTGGGCCGCGCCGGTGACAACGGCAACTTTGTCATTCAAATTCATCTTTCCCCTCCTTGCTTTTGTTTACTATCTATTGCCGTTACATCCCCTACACTCATTGCCTGCACACTCTTGTCAATGCGCCGCATCAGCTTCATCAACACATCCTTTGGCCCGATCTCCACGAAATCTGTGACGCCCTGCCCTATCATGTACCATACAGACTCTACCCAGCGCACCGGCGAAGTGAGTTGCTGCACCAACTCTTCCTGGATGGCCTCGACACTTTCCAGAGGCGCGGCACTGACGTTGGCTACCACGGGAACCGCTGGCCTCCGAAACTCAACAGCTTCAACCGCCTGGCGGAACTCATCAACGATGCATTCCATCAAGGGCGAGTGGGCGGCGATGCTGACCGCCAGAGACACCACCCGTCTGGCTCCTTCAGCTTTGGCCAGTTCTATGGCTACATCTCGCGCCCTGAAATCACCGGAGATGACGATTTGACCCGGCGAGTTATAGTTGGCCACCTGGATGACCCCGCCTGTCTCCTTTCTGGCCTGGCGGCAGAGCTCATTCACTACCTCTACCTCCAGGCCCAGCACTGCTGCCATCCCACCTGGGCTCCGTTCGCCAGCCTCTTTCATCAGGCGGCCGCGCTCCCTCACCAATTGTAGCCCGGCCGCAAAATCCATTGCCCCAGCAGCCACGAGAGCTGAGTACTCGCCCAGGCTGTGCCCGGCCACGAAACCTGGTGCCTGCAACCTGTTGCTTTCCAACGCTCTCAGCAGGGCAACGCTGGTCACAAAGATGGCTGGTTGGGTATTGATGGTGTCGTTCAGTGTCTCCTCTGGCCCGTTGAAGCACAGGTCCGACAGAGCAAAGCCCAGGACTGTATCGGCCTGGTCGAAGGTGGTCCGAGCTTCGGGATGGGCCTCGTACAGGTCCTGGCCCATGCCCACGTACTGCGAACCTTGGCCAGGGAAAAGGAAAGCGGTTTGGCTCACGGATTCTGTCACCTCCCGTCAACCTACAATCCCTTGTAACCCGGCAATGATCTGCTCCGCCTCGGCCACCATCCGCTCTATGACCTCTTTGACGGTCACGATGTCCCTCACCAGGCCGCTGCTCTGGCCGGCCATGAGCGAGCCGTTGACCACGTCCCCTTCTTCCACAGCCAGACGCAACTTGCCTATGCCAAACTCGATGATCTTCTCTTCTGAGACGCCGGTTCTTTCCATCTCCTCGAATTTTCGGGCCATAGGGTTCCTGATGACCCGTACGGGGTGTCCCAGACTGTGACCAGAAATCATGGTGGTCCGGTCTCCGGCCTTGACAATCTTCTCTTTGTAGTTCCGGTGCGCGATGCACTCAGTGGTAGCGATGAAACGGGTGCCCATTTGCACTCCGGCTGCTCCCAGGGCCAGGGCAGCTGCCAGGCCGCGCCCGTCAGCGATGCCCCCGGCAGCGATGACAGGCACCTTGACCGCATCTACCACCTGGGGCACCAGAGGCAATGTGCCCACATCGCCAATGTGCCCTCCCGATTCCATCCCCTCGGCCACCAGGGCGTCGGCTCCCATGCGCTCCAGGCGTTTGGCCAGGGCCACCGAAGATACCACGGGCATGACTTTGAGGCCCGCTTCCTTGAGTTGCGGGATGAAAGTGCCGGGGCTGCCGGCCCCCGTAGCCACCACTGCCACCCTCTCCTCGATGCAGATGTTCAGGATCTCATCCAAGTAAGGGGTGAAAAGGGGGATGTTCACCCCGAAAGGCTTGCTGGTCATGGCTTTAGTCTGCCGAATCTGGTCGCGCACATAGTTGGGGGGCGCGTTGCCTCCGCCAAGGATGCCCAAACCCCCGGCCTCAGACACAGCGGCCACCAGCTCAGCCGTGGACACCCAGGCCATGCCTCCCTGAATAACAGGATGTTCGATCCCCAGGAGTTCGCTGAGTGCTGTTCTGATCATTGCTCCTCCCCTGACCGTCAGATTATAACATACACTAGAAACAGCGTCAACAAAGCGAGGCTTTTTGCCTCCTTGCTGCCTTTACCACTGTTGCGTACAGGTCACACTATTGATACCCTTTCACCAGGTGGAGGTTTCGCTTCGCTTCACAGTCGGAGGGCTGAAACGACCAAAGCCGTGCACACTTTTCCTAGCACGGCCTTGGTAAGTGGTCTTACAGAGACAAAACCTTTACCCGGTTTTCTTTTTCTTCGTTTTAATTTCGACGACTTCGACACCCTTATATGAGCCACAGGATGGACATACATGGTGGGGCAGACGAAGTTCATGACACTGGGGGCAGGGTATCAGATTGGGGGACTGCAAGGCGTGATGTGACCGTCGTCGGTTACGGCGCCCCTTAGATACCTTTCTCTTTGGTAAAGCTCCCACTTTCTCGATTGCTCCTTTCCTGAAAAATCACTTCTATCACTGCTGCACCACTCCTGCACCGCCTGTACCGCAACAGTGGTGCAACAGTGGTGATTGCGGTACAGGCGGCACAGGCACATCATCGCAGGGTCCGCAAGGCCTCCCAACGGGGATCGCCGAGAGGTTGCTCGCAGGTACAAGGACCCTCGTTAAGATTTTGCCCACATTGGGAGCACAAACCGGCACAGTCCGGCCTGCATAGCGGGCGGGGGGGCAAAGCCAGAAGGATATCCTGGCGCATCACTTCCAGCAGGTCAATAATATGCTGGCTATCAATCAGAGTGGCCTCGTCTTCGCCGTCCACCGAAGGCAATTTGGCTCCCGTGCTGATGTCAATGGTGGGACGGAATTCCTCTTCCAGCGTAAAGTCTATAGCGGTCGAAAAGGATTCCAGGCAGCGGCCACAGGTCAGTTCGACCTCGGTGTGGAGTTGGCCGCTGAGCAGCACCCCTTCAGTGGAGTGGACTAACTTGATCGTTCCCTCGATGGGGTGCGTCAGTTTTATCTCTTCGTCAAGGTCCTGGATGTCTTCTGCTAGATGGTACTTGCGCGTGGAACCTACAGGTTCCCTGAGCAACTGAGCAACATTGAAACGCATCCTAACCGCACCTTCAACCTACGACCATGTATCAACACACCCATTATAAGGCAAGATGGTCAGGGTGTCAAAATTGGCGGGTTTGGCTATCGCTGGCCTCCTTTCTTCTGCCTCGGTCCCTCTGCACGGCCTCTAGGCCATTGCGAACGGTGGTCAGCAGGGCCATGAGTTGTTCTTCCAGCGCGCTTAATACCTCGATGACGTAGTCGTCAGCACCGGCCCTGATGTCTTCTGCTTGCTGCTGTGCCTGTTTGAGGAGCGCCTCAGCTTTTGTCTCGGCGGTTTTTAAGACCTCGTGCTCGTTAGTGAGGTTGGTGGCCTGCTCCCTGGCCAAGGTCACGATGCGCTCGGCTTCCTCCTGGGCCTGGGCTATGATGCGCTCTCTTTCTTGTTGGATCCGCTTGGCCTGCTTGATTCCTGCGGGGATGGTGATACGCATCTGGTCTATAATGTCTAGATACTCTTCCTCGTTTATGATGCGATTAGAGGTGAGGGGAATCTGCCAACTTTCATTTAGAAGCGATTCCAAACGGTCAACTAGATGCTGGATTTCGATCTTAACCACCCCCTTTTGACGGACATGGTGTCGAAGAAAGTAGAAAGACGTTAATCTCGCAGCGAGATCAGCCGCACCTTGCTATTGATGTCATCGCCCAGAGCTTTGGCTTTTTTCCTGAGGGCGACCGCCACGTGAGGTGGCACCAACTCATCTACGCACCCTCCGTGTATCACTATCTCCTTAACGTTACTGGAACTCAGGAAAGCATGCTCCAGACTGGTCATCAAGCAGATCGTTTCTATCTCGGGAGCCAGCTTCTTGTTGGCGAGGGCCATCTGGTACTCCAGTTCAAAATCGTAAGTCACCCTCAGCCCACGTACGATAACTGTAGCCCCTTTCCGGCGGACGTACTCCACCGTCAAACTGCTGTAGCTATCAACCTCAATGTTGGGTATTCCTTTCAGAGCTTCCCGCATCAGTGCCAGGCGCTCCTCGGTGGTGAACAGGATGTTCTTAAGCGGTCGGTTGTACACGGCTACGATGAGGTGGTCGAAGATGGTTGCCGCCCGGGTGGCGATGTCCACGTGTCCGTAGTGGACAGGATCGAAGGTGCCGGGATAGACAGCAATGGTCACAGTGAGCCTCCTTTGGCTTGTTGGGCAACGATGCTGATGGCTTAGAGAAAAAGTTCAGCTCAAATCTCCCTCTCCTCTCCAGAACTCGTCCACCTTCCTGGCTAGAAGACGGTGTTCAGGCTTGCTCAAATCCGGGTCATCTCGAAAGAGGGCCAGAGCCTCGGTCCGAGCCTGCTCCAGAATCCTCACGTCGCTCAATTTGGCCAGCTTGAGATCAGGCAGGCCGCTCTGGCGGGTACCGAAGAACTCGCCCGGTCCCCTCAGCTCCAGGTCTTTCTCCGCCAGGGCAAAACCATCCTGGGTGCTCTCGATAGCCATCAGCCGTTGTTCGCCTTCGAAGGACGGCGAATCGGCTACTAACAGGCAATAGGACTGGTATTCACTGCGGCCAACCCGGCCCCGGAACTGATGCAACTGAGCCAGACCGAACCGCTCAGCTCCCTCCACCAACATGGCGGTGGCGTTGGGCACGTCAATGCCCACCTCCACCACTGAGGTGGAGACCAGGATGTCCAATTCGCCTCGATGGAACTGAGCCATGACCGCTTCTTTTTCCTCGCCTTTCATGCGGCCATGAAGCAGGCCCAGGCGCAGATCGGGGAAAACTTCCTCTTGCAGCCGCCGGTGTTCTTCCACCGCAGCCTTGGCCTCAATCTTCTCCGATTCCTCCACCAGAGGGCAGATGATAAAGGCTTGATGGCCCTGCTCAATTTGACTGCGCACGAAACTGTAGGCTCGCTCCCGTTCGCGGGGCTGCAACCATTGGGTCTTAATCTCGCGGCGGCCAGGGGGCAACTCGTCAATGACCGAGACATCCAAATCACCGTAGATGGTCAGAGCCAGAGTCCGGGGGATGGGCGTGGCACTCATGACCAGGATGTGAGGATTGTAGCCTTTCTGCCGCAGGATAGCCCGCTGAGTCACGCCGAAACGGTGTTGCTCGTCAATGATGGCCAGGGCCAGGTCCTGGAAACTCACGCCCTCCTGAATCAGGGCGTGGGTGCCGATGACGATATCTACTTCGCCAGCGGCGATTTCTCTGTGAATCTGCTCCTTTTCTGTGGGTCTCAAGCTGCCGGTGAGGAGGCGGATATGGAGAGAGGGGGCTGAGGGGCCTGACGGGCCCTTTTGCCCCGCACTGTGTACGCCTGCCAAAAGTTGGGCAACATTTTTATAGTGCTGCTCCGCCAGGATCTCCGTCGGGGCCATGATGACGGCCTGTAAGCCGCTGGCCACGGTCAGGAACATGGCAGCCGTGGCCACCACTGTCTTGCCGGAGCCGACGTCTCCTTGCAAGAGACGGTTCATGGGCTTGACTGAACGCAGGTCGTTGACAATCTCCCGCAGAACCCGCTGTTGGGCTTTGGTCAACTCGAAGGGCAGGGAGCGGACGAAAGAGTCCAACAGCTCCTCATTTGCGGCTACAGCCCGGCCGGGTTGGGTCCGCCAGGCGCGCCTCTGGCGGAGGACGCCCATTTGGATCAGGAAAAACTCGTCGAAAGACAGCCGGCGGCGTGCCTGCTCCAAGGTCTGCTGACTGTCGGGGAAATGAATCTGGCAGATGGCTGTCTCCAGGTCCATCAGGTTAGTCCTCTGGCGCAGACTGGCCGGCAGATGGTCGGGCAGGCGCTTGGTCCAGTAATCCACCGTCCGTTTGGTCAGGCGACGCAGCCAGCGGCTGGTGAGGCCTTTGGTAAGGGGGTAAACGGGGACCAGACGCCCGGTGTGAATCAGTTCCTTGTCCAGAGGCTCCCACTCCGGCGACTGGAAGGTGAGGCGACCCAGGTATTCATCTACCTTGCCACTGAGGACGATCTGGCGCCCCGGACGCATCTGCTTTTCCAGATAGGGTTGATTAAACCAGGTGGCCTGGATGGTGCCAGTGCCGTCGGTGATGATGCTGGTGACGAGGCTTCCTCCTCCTTTCGTTTGGCGGGCCATGGTATCCCAGATGGCGCCAATGACCGTGACCTCCTCACCGTAGTGCAACTGGTTGATGGTCTTCAGGGAGCGGTAATCATCGTAGCGGCGGGGGAAGAGGTAGAGCAGGTCACGGATGGTGGTTACCCCCAGGCGCTTCAGGCGTTTGGCGTAGCCGTCGCTGATGCCAGGCAAAACGGTGACCGGTGAATCCAGGCCAGGGCCTGTACCTTCCCTTCGACCTTCCCTTCGACTTGGCTCAGGGGAGGGCTCAGGATATTCTCTAGGCTTTACTGGCCTGGAGGGTGCTCCCTCGCTTGAGGGTTTCGGCGGCCCTTCGACTTTCAGGGCAGGCCCTTCGACTTCACTCAGGACAGGCTCTTCCTCCAACTGCGCTTCCCTCTCTGACCTCTCCTCACCCCTTTCCCTTTGAAACTCGTCCAATCTGTCCAATATATCTTGCAGTATCTTGATCCGCTCTTGGCGGTCCTCTACAGCAGGGTAGCTTACAAGCCGGGCAACAGTGTCCGCCACGAACTGCTTCTCGTCAGGGGTTTGCGCCTGGGCCAGAGCCTGCCGTTCCCACGTCGAGGCAAATTTGTCCAAACCACCGATGACAGCCTTGTTGCGGTATCCCAGCCTCTTCTCCTGGGTTACGATTTTGTCCAATGTCTCCAATGCCGATAACACACTAACCTCGCTTTTGAGCGTTTATCAATTACCACTGTTGCGGTACGGGCAGCGGACTACCACACAGGCTACACCGAGGCCATTGGGGCCGGCGTGGGTGCCGATGATAACGCCCGCTTCGGCGATCAGGGTGCGTTCCAGGGGGTGCAGGAACGAAATCTCTTCCGCTAACTGCTGAGCTTCTTGAGGAGCGTTGGAGTGAAGCACCGCCAGTTCCTCCAGAGGGCCAAGTTCAGCAACAAGTTCTATTAAACGCTGGATGGACCTCCGCCTCGTCCGCACCCGCTCCAGAGGCAGAACAGCGGAGTCTCTGACCTCGACCAGGGGCTTGATGTTGAGCAGGGTGCCCAAAACGGCCACGGTCTTGCCGACCCGTCCCCCCTTTCGCAAGTACTCCAACGTGTCCAGAGCAGCGAAGAGACGCACCCTTGGCATCATGTCTTCCACCAGGGCCACGATCTGGGCCAATGGTTGACCTTCCTGGGCTGCTCGCCCCGCAGCGATGACCAGCCAACCCAGGCCCATAGAGACCTGGCCGGAGTCAATGAGGGTAATTTCGACGCCTGAAACGGCCCCTGCCCCAAGGCAGGCAGAATTGTAGATGGCACTTAGAGCGCTGGCTAGATGGATGGAAAGGATCTGGTCTGTCTCGCTGGCCAGTTTTCCATAGGTAGCTTCAAAAAGCCCTGCTGCTGGAGCCGATGTAGTGGGCAGAGTGGGGCTGGTCTTCAGCCTGGTATAGAACTCCTCCTTGCTCAAATCGAGCCCATCGCGGTAGGTCTCCAGGCCAAAGTGGACGTTGCAGGGCACGATGGTGATTTCCAGTTCAGCCGCTAACTCCTCCGGGATGTCGGCCGTGCTATCGGTGACGATCTTGACCAAACGGCAGTCCCTCCACCAGCCTCTTTGACTTGACACGCCTGGTGTGAGATAGAACTCCCTACCTTACTCTCTGCGCTAATCTCAGTCTCACTTTGTCTATCTCTATATCACCTTCATGAGGGAGCAATTTGATGCCGTAAAGCTGCATAAAATCGTGTCCTGCTAAAATGTCATAGCCTTCCTCTAGGATGGTATCCTCAACAACATGGGCTACTTGACGACACCAAAATTCAAGCAGCTTTACATACAAGTATATAATTTCTTTGCTTTGAAACTCGCCTCCACCTAAACCGCTAAATGGCGCTGGCTCGACAAGCTCAAATAATCTTCCCACCTTTAACGCCACGGACCTTTTTATAAAGGTATACGGTGAACCATTGTCAAAGCATAATACCAATTCTACTGCCTCTTTTCCTGAAGGATAATAACTTACCTCAAACCTCTTTAGAATGTCCATTGCCAAACCTCTTTTTGGCTCTCAGGTTACACTTCCTTGATTGAGATACATGTCGGCTAACGCTTCAGCCTGCCGCAGCGCCGTCCATTGTCAACCACTGTTGGAATGAAACCACGCAGGCGTTGTCGGCAGGCATGTGTTAGGCGAAGCGCCGATCACTTCACAACCAAGGGTAAATATACTTGAGTGGCGGGCTTCCTCACGAAGTTGACTTGATCCACGAACACGTCATAGGGTGATTCAGTTGCATTTCCATCCAGTTGAATGGCAATCGCGAGACGATCAGACTCTCCTGGAGTAGAAACGGGCAGGATAGTCAAATCGAGGATATGCTGATTTCCGTCAATGATAAATCTTTGATAATGCACTTGCCCGCCAACAATTTCCCCTTCCAGCGCAAAAGTGTGCCACTGGTTACCTTGTAGACATTGGGTTACAGTAGGACTTACAGGTACCCAATCTCGACCATCCCAGTAGCGCCATTGAGGAGCTCCTGTTCCCACATTCTGCCATTGAAGGGCCCATTCATAACGTTTAGCCTGCTGCCATTTGTTCATAGTGAACTCAATTGCTTGGACCACAGACGGATTCCCTTGGTTGTTGCAGGTCGTCGTAGGGCTAAACCAAAAAGACATGGTAAGCGTAAACACGGCGGTGATTGGTTCTGGTAATAAGTTTCGATAACAATGCACATTCGAATAAGGAGCACCGCCTGTAATTGAACACCGAAGCGACTCCCCGTCAAGAGACGGCATTCCAACATTTTCTTTTATCCACGTTGGCGCACCTTCACAGTAAACACCCCAATCCGCGGCATATCGGTCCAAGTTATACGTTTCAGAAGAAGGCGGATTGATTGGACCCTGGCTGCAAGAGAGTAGAAGGAGGCTCCTGCCTGTTGTCTCCACGCTGCCGTCCCCGTCCCACGAAATCTTGGAGAAGATAGTAGCGGGATCGTCCCAAGCCCCGCCGGGGTTGCCATCGTGATCTACGGATAACAAATCGGCAGGCACAATGTCCCTAGCATTGGGGATTACTCTCACTTGTGTCCAAGGCACCTTCATCTCCATAGTGAAGCCGGCATCGGTGTCACCGGGGTTGTTGAGTGTTGTACCGGGTCTCAACTGCAAGGCTCTCTCACATATCCCTTCTCCCGTCCCCCCCACGTCCTGCCGACATCGGAACGTCCCATTGTTAATGATGATGGAGACCGAGTCGTCGTCCCAATCGAACGCGGCGGTTTCTACTTGAGTATCGGCTACGTCGAACCCGACGTACAGGAACTCATCATCATCCCATAGTGCCCTGACTGTGGCGCTGGTGTTCCCGTTCGCTGGGGGATGAGTGGCATAGGTGAGTGGTTTGGCGTCTGACCAACCGGCCTCGCTTAAGGCTCCGTCAATGGTAATCGGTTCATGGGCTCGGGCCACTGGAAGGTGCTCTAGCGAGGTAACAAGCATGCCAGAGCTATAGTCATACTCAGGTAGATTCTCGCCGTCATCAATAATCCGGGCATAAACAAAGACGGCCCCTGTCAGGGTCGAAGGCACAGTCCAAGTGAAGACGTTGATCGGATCATCCTCGCTGAGGCCGGTAGTGATCGTGATCCCGTCGGTGCCCCGGTCGTTTGCGTCGTAGAAGAGGCTGATCGTGGCGTTGCTGTCTGGATTCCCATCAACCCAGGCAATTACGTATTTACCCTCGGCAACGGCGTTCCCATAAGGGGGCGCTGTGATCGTGATACGAGGGTGGTTCTCGGTGGACGGCAGGACGGTAGTCGTAAACCTATGGCCGCTGGAAACAGAACCGTCCGATCCTACGGTGAGGCTGTAGGTAGTGCCTGGGTTGAGGTCGGTCAGGACGACGGTGTGGGTGATGCCCGGGGTCAGGTCATACACGTGCCCTTCGTCGAGCAAGCCCCAGTTTGCCTCGGTCACTTTGTCGAGCCACATGAAGTACCCCCACCCTGCCAGTTGCGCCTTTTCTTTGAGCAAGCGGGCCAGGATGTGGATGGCCTTGAACTTGGTAAGCTTGTCGGCCACACGCCCGTTAGTTTGCCCCGGGTGCTCGTACTCATAGGCAAAGCCCGTCTGGTCGATCACAAGGGGCTTACCCAGGGCAGCCACTCTATTCTCGGTGAGTGCCTTGTCAATGAAGTAATCGTACTGGTCCTTGCAGACGATCTTGTAGTCCGGGTCGGTGAAGGTCGGGATAGTCCCACAATCGTAGGGTGCCCAGGACTCGCGGGTGGCGTAGACGGTGAGGGTGACGCCGTCCACAAGATCGGCCACCGGGGCCTGGGGCAGCTTGTCATCTGCGCCGTAGTGGGTGTTGGCATAGACGTCGTGGTTTGGATCATGCTCCTTCACTTTCTGGTAGAAGTAGGCGACATACTGGCGCTGCTGTAACATGGTTGGCGTGGGAATACTAGGGTCATCTAAAGGCAGGTTGATCAGGTAAAACAGGAGCCCAGTGGGATGGTCTTGAAAGTAGGCAAAGTAGTCCATGCGGCCAGGAGCCCCTGAAGCGTTACGGTACAAATCAATGATGCAGTCTACGTCGGCTCGCTCCCAGTCAAAGGGTTTGGCAGGACAATCCGGGATCTTGTACTCCTCCAGCCGGAAGACTACCTTTAGCCCCAATACGGTTTAGTTAAGGATGACCCGAGCTTGACTTCTGGTGCCAAATGTGGATCATAGGGAAACACAATTCTTGGGCCCAGGAGGCAAGCAATGGGATTCAGCTTACGAACGATTGCAGACGGTATCAGGTTTCCAGAAGCAGTAAGTTTGAACGCCTTGGAGCAGGCGATTCCCCAAACCACAGTCGAAGCGGTTGTCGCCGACTTGGGCGTAGAAGAACAGCGCATACGGAAGCTGCCTGCTGTGGTAACGCTTCTGTTATGTGTTGC
>Ga0315309_1000579_pt1 | contig 22331 bp, 22 predicted proteins | sample TDP4_MG_FD_203080 | JGI IMG/M metagenome (GOLD analysis project Ga0315309, IMG submission 203080) | Freshwater sediment microbial communities from Lake Towuti, South Sulawesi, Indonesia - TDP4 | ecosystem: Environmental > Aquatic > Freshwater > Lake > Sediment | place: Indonesia: South Sulawesi...
TTATTCAGAATAAAAAGAAAACATAACAATTATCTGTCTCCTGATCAAAAAGGAATATACAATGTTTAAGAGCCACGGTGTGATTTTGGATAAAGAAACAGGGAATGGTAGATCTCGCCGTGTGAGACCGTGAGGCTTGATAAATTCACAGTCAAGGCACAGGAATCACTTGAGGGGGCACAAAAAGCAGCACAGGAGCGCGGCCAACAGTCCATTGAGCCTGAGCACCTTCTTCTATCCATGCTCTCGCAGGATGAAGGGATTGTTCCCTCACTCCTCAGAAAGGTCGGGGCTGATCCTGAGCGGCTGAGACAGGATGTGGACAGGGCCATAAACGCACTTCCCAGGGTCTCCGGGGGGGAACCCTTTATATCTCAACGGCTGAATGCAGTCCTCACGGCCTCCCTGCAGGAAGCAGATACCCTAAAGGATGAGTATGTTTCAACAGAGCATCTTCTTCTCGCAATGCTCGGAGACAAGGATGGCAGGGTTGGGGAGCTGCTGAGGAAGGCGGGCGTGTCCAGGGAGGCGCTGTTCAGGGCTTTAAGGGAGGTGAGGGGGAGCCAGAGGGTGGAGGATCCTTATGCAGAGGAGAAGTTTCAGCCCCTGCAGCGCTTCGGGAGGGACCTCACGGAGCTGGCCCGAAAGGGAAAGCTTGACCCGGTCATCGGACGGGACGAGGAGATCAGGAGGGTCATTCAGGTTCTCTCCAGGAGGACGAAGAACAACCCTGTGCTCATCGGAGACCCCGGTGTAGGCAAGATATAATACGAGGATACAGACACAGATCTTTCTTGAGAGGGACTTGTTTAGAGGGTAAATTAATATGAAGGAGGGATAAATGGTTCTTTTAACGAGAAAATCTAATAAATATGGCAGTGTTTATTATTTCCTTGTTTCTTTAATATTAGTAACTTTTCCTTTTCCTATTAATGCACAAGAAGTTAATACTAAGCCTGAAGGTGAACTCCAAGATATTTTGAAAGGTCTTGAAGAAGCTGATAGCGGAAAATTAGAAACTATTTATAATTTAGATGTTCTTGGATATTTTAATTTAGGAGATGATTACGATACAGAATTGAAAATGAAAGTTTTCAAAAAAACGCCGGAATATGCCAAGAAATTATCCGAACTTAAGAAAATGAAAACAGAAATATTTAGCACTGAGTACTATCTGAAACTTCATGGTAAATTTTATGACACTCAATATGATGTTAAGAAAAAAGGATTCTCAATTAGCCTTGACGGAAATATGGGAGAATGTCTTAGTCAAGCCCATCCACCGAAATCTGTGAATAATTTTCTATTATCTTCTCTACCTACTAAAAATATCTATATTGGGTTAGTGCGTGGTGTTTATGTAGAACATTTATTCTTACCCATGAACGAGGAGAAGGGTCTTGAAATTGAAAATAGCCGTGAAAAATTTACAATCTATCTCATCTTCAAAATTTCTGGCAAAGAAAACGTTCGTTACAAATTTAATTGTGGTTACCGCGATATTTAGATTGATAAAAAAGGCCGGACTCTTATTGCAAACCGGGATGGATGGATTGATAGAGAAGACCAAATTTTTAAGGCTGATAAGGTAAGAGTTTTGGTTGCAAATGATGAAACAGGTAAAATTTATTTTGATAAAGTTTACGCAAAAGCATCCAAATGAGCATCACTTGAAGGAGGAGAAACACACATGAAAAGGAGGAGCCATGTTTAAAGGGACGAAAGATCAAATAACCAAATACGCCCGGCGATACGACGAATGTGCTAAAGCTAAACCTCAGGATAAAATAATCGAAGAAGAAATGAAAGATCTTCTGGACAAGCGAGGCAAACAAAAATGGATCGGCAAAGACGAACTAATTAAAATCGCGGATTGGAAGGCCCCCGGAAGAATCCGTCACCTTTGTGATAAAAATGAGCGGGAAGAAATTAAAAATATTACAAGAAAAGCTCTCGCAGTGAACACCGATCATCGTGCCAGAACCGATCACTTGCTCAAACTCCATGGTGTTCGCTATCCAATGGCCTCGGTAATCCTTCATTTTGCTTTTCCCCACGAATATCCGATTTTGGATCGTAGAGCCATTTGGTCATTACGCGGTGAGAAACAGTTGAAAGATTCATTCAAAGATTGGGATAAATATTGCAAAAAAATTTTAGACATAGTCAAATCAACCGGATGCAAGATCAGGGAGATCGATAAAGCGCTCTGGCAATATTCAAGGGAGAATCAGTAACATTGGGAGCACAAATTGGTATCTTGTCTATCCTAAAGGAGGAGGCCATTTTGTTGACGAACGGCGCTCTCCAGGTCGTTTTTCTGAACAATGAGGATATAATAAATGTAGGAGGAAACCCATGGATGATGCAAAAAGAATAAAGGAAAGGCTAAACCATATCCTGGGAGAGGTAATCGGGTTAAAAAGGGACCTCATCACACTGGATGTGAAGGATAAAAATAAGGCAGAATCAGCCTGGGCTGATCTTGTCAGTGCGATACCAGAAGTCACCCGTCTGTGGAGGGGGCCAGGAGCCGTCGCCGAGATTAAAAGCCAGAGAGAGAAATGATGGCTGTCCTTGTTCTGGATAGCCTTGTGATGCAAAGGAGGGAGCACTATGAAAATTTTCAGAGGGACAATTGAAGACAAGATCATACGACTTGAAGAACCAACAGGTTTGCCTGATGGGACAAAAGCATTTGTAAAGGTAAAGCCTTTTATAAAGGAAAAACAGGATAAAATCATAAAAAGGCAACTTGAACTTCTTGAGAAGGGATTTGATATGGGTGAACTTCTCGTAAAAAGTAGGGATGAAATCTATGAGCGATGAAAGAAAGCTGTTTGATACGAATATCTTAGTTCATGCGTATAATATTTCGGACGAAAAAAAACATAGAATTGCGCATTCCCTCGTTAAAAAAGCCTGGCAAGAGGGCGGTGGAATTACTGCCCTTCAAAATTTAATGGAGTTTTTTGCAGTCATAACAAAGAGGGTTAAAAGGCCGATTTCGAAGAGCGATGCAGAAATTTTGGTGAATGATATATTGAATTCTGAGAACTGGGAAGTGATAGATAGGGATGAGGATATTTTTGTAAAGGCAATGGGCATTGCAAAAGAAGCAAATATATCATTATGGGATGCTCTTATTGCTGCGACAATGATTGAGAATGGGGTTCTAAAGATAGTGACCGACAACGAGAAAGACTTCCATAAGATAAAGGGCATTGAGGTGGTTAATCCTTTTAGGTAATGACCAACCATGAGACTGGATAAATTTACCGTCAAGGCCCAGGAGGCCCTGGAGGAGGCACAGAGAGAGGCCCAGGAGCGCGGCCAGCAGTCCATAGAGCCTGAGCACCTTCTTTTCTCCCTCCTGACCCAGGATGAGGGGACCATTCCCTCCCTCCTCAGAAAAATTGGGGCCGATCCCGATCTGCTGAGGCGAGATGTAGAAAGTGCCCTCAGCGCCTTCCCCAGGGTCGGGGTGTCCAGTGGAGCTGGGTCCGGGGAAACCTTTATCTCTCCCCGATTGAACGCTCTTCTTACGGCCTCTATGCAGGAGGCCGATTCCCTCAAGGACGAGTATGTCTCTACAGAGCATCTTCTTCTCTCCATGATTGGAGAAAAAGACGGCGCGGGCGCAGAGCTGTTGAGGAAGGCAGGCGTGACCAGGGAAGTCCTGTTCAGGGCACTGAGAGAGGTGAGGGGGACGCAGAGGGTGGAGGATCCTTATGCAGAGGAGAAGTTCCAGCCCCTGCAGCGCTTCGGAAGGGACCTCACGGAGCTGGCCCGAAAGGGAAAGCTTGACCCGGTCATAGGACGGGACGAGGAGATCAGAAGGGTCATTCAGGTTCTCTCCAGGAGGACGAAGAACAACCCTGTGCTCATCGGCGACCCCGGTGTAGGCAAAACAGCCATCGCAGAGGGGCTGGCCCAGAGGATCGCCAATGGGGATGTGCCTGAGGGTTTGAAGGATAAAAGGGTGGTTGCCCTCGATATCGGGGCACTTGTTGCAGGTTCCAAATACCGAGGAGAGTTTGAGGACAGGCTCAAGGCCGTGCTCAAGGAGGTCACTTCGTCCGAGGGAAAAGTGGTTATGTTCATAGACGAGCTTCACAACCTTGTTGGGGCAGGCCGGGCAGAGGGAAGCATGGATGCCAGCAATATGCTCAAACCGGCCCTTGCCAGGGGGGAGCTTCGCGCCGTTGGGGCCACGACCCTGGACGAATATAGAAAGCACATAGAGAAGGACGCGGCCCTTGAGCGCAGGTTTCAACCGGTCTATGTGAGGGAGCCCTCGATTGAGGACACTATCGCAATTTTAAGGGGCCTTAAAGAGCGCTACGAGGTCCACCACGGCGTTCGGATTGCAGATTCAGCCATTGTCACAGCTGCAACATTGTCCGCCCGCTACATCACGGACAGGTTTCTCCCTGACAAGGCCATAGACCTCATAGATGAGGCAGCATCAAGGCTAAGGATCGAGATCGATAGTGTCCCTACAGAGATTGACGAGGTGGAAAGGAAGCATAGGCAGCTTGAGATTGAAAGGGAGGCTTTGAAAAAGGAGACGGATCCGTCCTCAAAGGAAAGGCTTTCCAGGATAGAGAAAGAGATGGCAGGCCTTAAAGAGGAGGGCAAGGCGCTCAGGGCCCACTGGGTCCTTGAGAAGGAGGCCATAAAAAAGATTCGTGGAATTAAAGAGAGGATAGAGACGGCGCGGATGGATTCAGATACCGCAGAGAGGAAGGGCGATCTAACCAGGGCTTCCGAGCTCCGTTATGGCATACTACCACAGCTTACAAGAGAGCTTGATTCCGAGAAGGCAAAGCTTGATGGACTCCAGAGAAAAAAGAAGATGCTGAGGGAGGAAGTAGAGGCTGAGGATGTTGCACAGGTGGTGGCCAAATGGACAGGGATACCCGTGACAAGGATGATGGAGGGGGAGGTTTCAAAGCTCCTCAAGATGGAGGAGAGGTTGAGGAAAAGGGTTGTAGGGCAGGATGAGGCCATTTCCCTTGTTTCCAGCGCCATACGGCGCTCAAGGGCAGGCCTTTCGGATCCCAACAGGCCCATCGGCAGCTTTCTGTTCCTCGGCCCTACAGGGGTGGGGAAGACGGAGACTGCGCGCGCCCTGGCCGAGTTCCTCTTTGATGACGAGAACAACATGGTCAGAATTGACATGTCAGAGTATATGGAAAAGCACTCTGTGTCCCGCCTCATAGGCGCTCCTCCGGGGTATGTGGGATACGAGGAGGGAGGTCAGCTCACAGAGGCTGTCAGGCGGAGGCCGTATTGCACCATTCTTTTCGATGAAATTGAAAAAGCACATCAGGATGTGTTTAACATCCTTCTCCAGATCCTTGATGACGGGCGCCTAACAGACGGCCAGGGCAGGACAGTGGATTTTCGAAACTCTGTCATTATCATGACAAGCAATCTTGGCAGTTATGAGATCCAGAGCCTGTCAGGTAAAGACTATAATGAGATGAAAAAGGCAGTATTGGAGGTTGCGAGGAGGTCATTCAGGCCGGAGTTTCTCAATAGGATTGATGAGATGGTAATCTATCGTTCACTCGATCGGAAAGATATTGAGGGAATTGTGGATATACAGATAGAAACCCTCAGGAAAAGGCTTGAGGATAGAAAGATCAATGTGAATATTACATCCAGGGCGAGGAAGCTCCTGTCTGAGAGGGGGTATGACCCTGCCTTCGGGGCGCGTCCCCTGAAGAGGGTCATTCAGAGGGATATCCAGGACTCAATAGCCATGGAGCTCCTTGAGGGGAAGATTGCAGAAGGGAATACTGTAGAGGTAGACGCCCGGGACAATGGGTTCGTATTTAAGAGAAAAGACAGTAACCAACGGGGCGGGAAGGATGTCTAAGGGATGGCAGCAGAGATGAAATCAAAGGGGATCCTCAAAAGGATAGCCTTGTTTTCCGATCTCAGTGATTCTGAGCTTGATCGCGTTTTTCGCCTTATGGAGGAGAAATCCTATTCGCGGGGCGAGATAATCCTGAACCAGGAGGACGAGGGAGATTCCATGTTTGTAATCATAAAGGGACGGGTGAAGATCTTTCTGATGGCAGAGGATGGAAGAGAAGTGATCCTGTCCATTATGAAACCCGGAGACTTTTTCGGGGAAATGAGCCTGCTGGATGGGAAGCCGCGATCTGCCAGTGCTTCGGCACTTGAGCCCTCAGACCTCCTTGTTCTCAAGAGGGACGGTTTCGCAAGCGTTATCACGGCGAGCCCCGGTATTGCACTTAAGATCATGTCTGAGATGAGCGGCCGTCTCAGAATCGCCGATGAAAGGATTGGCTCTCTTTCGCTCCTGGATGTCTATGGGCGTGTGGCGCGGGTTTTACTGCAGCTTGCAAAAAGCGAGGGGAAGCCCTGCCCTGAGGGTATAGTTATTGAATCTCTTCCTACCCACCACGATATTGCCAGTATGGTCGGCTCATCCAGAGAGACGGTCTCCCGTGTCCTCGGCGATCTGAGCCGTAGGGGTTACCTCACGCTGACCGGAAGGAAGGCGGTTATCCATGAGGGCTTCCCCCGTGAAAGCATTACCCGCCGCTGAGGGGCGCCTTCACTCCACAGCGATGTGGGTAATTGTTCGCGTGATGCCCTTGACAGCCCTTACTTTTTTGAGGACGGTGTTGAACAGGGCCTCAAAGCTTCGCGCCTCTACGATGGCGATGATATCGTAGCGCCCCGTGACCAGGTCCGCCCTAACAACATTCTGAACCTTCTTGAGGGCGTTCCTGACAGCCCTTTCCTTTCCAACAGCTGCATCAATGGCAAGGTATGCTCGTGCCATGGCGACCTCCTTCTTAGTTATTATTATACCATACCAAATCAATGGGGTCAGGTCTTTACTTTTAGCGTTTTTCAATTACTGCAGGCAGCAGGATCGTGTAGATGTTGATCTTCTCCCTCACCCGATAGTTCCTGAGAATCCACTGATCCACTTCATCCTCTTTCCTGAGTCGCCTGCGGTCCACCATGGGGAAGGTCGTTGAGATACGTTTGCTGGGATCATAGAAGCTGTCAATGTAGTTGTCCTTGACGATGATCCCCGGCCGTGAGCTCTCAAGTTGTGACCTGAGGGCTCGAAGCTGCTCAGGGGTTGTGTAGAGGGGTTTATAGGTGTCAAACATGGTTGGGTTGTCCCTATTGCACAGGAAATAGAATTCCGGTGCCCAGTGGTAGAAGAATACCGGGTCATTGCTGCCTGTGGCGGCAGTGACACGGGCGATTACATTTTCCATAACCCTTGCCTCGATTTCTGTTGGAGAGTAGAGAACCCCCCTCTCTGTTTTGACAGGGAAGGATGGCATGGCTGGGGGGGTGCCGAGAAAGAGGAGGCCGTCAAGACAAGAAAAAGCACTTAGAAGTATCAGGGGGATAAGGGGGACCCATGCCAGATAGTGTCCCGTGCGTATCTTCCCCCACAGCATGAGGGGAATGAAGACCAGCAGTGGATAAATGGGTGTGATGGATCGGGCGACATGAATGTAATCTGGATGATTTGATGAGGATATGAAGAGACAAATACCCATCAGGGATAGTGAGCAGCATATCCATTCCCTTCTAAGGAATGACGCAATGAGTGCTGAAGGGTATAGGAGAAGCGGGAGAAAGCCGATGAAGAGGTAGAGGCTGATCTCACCAATGTTCACAGGGGTGGCATGCCCGCTGTTGATCTGCCGGAGATTTTCCAGGATCAGCCCGATCTCAAAGGAGAAATAGGGGTATCGGTTGAAATTTCTATACCATTTCGCAACCCAGATGAAGGTATCGTAGACAAACCCATTGAAAGCTCCATATATAAACAGATATATGACAAGAGGAACAAATACCAGGAGCGTTCCAATGACAAGGCTGAGGAGATTTCTTGCCCCTATGCGCAGCCACGGGCGCTCACGGAAGAAAAACGGCCTGATTAGTGCGAGGAAGCCGAGAGCCAAGAGGGAGAATGCCCCGATGTTCTGGTTCATGAGAAAAGCCAGGCCCCCAAGAAGCCCTGCCGATATAAGCCCTTTCCTTTTTCTCGCTGCGACGAGGGGCATTAGGCAGATCATGGCAAAGAACATGGCGAGCCGATGTGTGGAATAGTCCATATTTGGAAACATGTCGAGGAGAAGGAACAGGGCCGGGGGTATGGCGGAAAGAAAAGGATTTTTCAGGAGCTTTTTGCTGAAAAAGAAAAGGAGGATTATGAGGGCAAAGCCGCAGAATGCCATGACAAGTCGGGCCTGTAGAACACCAACACCGGCAACTCTGTAGATCAGCGCCAGCAGCAAGGCTGCACCAGGGGTCGTGATGTGGAAGAAGTCCCTGTATGGAACCTGTCCCTTGAGCACCCGCACTGCCCCGTAAAGACTCACCCCTTCGTCATAATGCCACGGATATCTCAGTATGACATTTTGAAGTAGGACAAGGGCAGCAAGGCAAAGAAGGAAGACAATGGCAATGTCTTGAAGCCATTCAGGTTGTTTTTTACTGGGCATCAGACCTGACTATAGACTTATCCGGAACAAGGGTCAATCCATCCGTTCCTTGACTTAATAAGGGTGGGAAGGTATCCTTTAGACCGCATGGTGGCAAAAATTATTGAGGCAGTAGGAGGGGCAATTATTTCAACGATTGAATCCCTCGACTATGCCGGTATTGTCCTGCTCATGTCCATTGAGAGCGCCTGTATTCCGCTTCCCTCGGAGATCATCATGCCGTTTTCCGGATACCTTGTTTTCACCGGGACCTTCACCCTCCTGGGTGTATCCCTGGCTGGCGCCTTCGGATGCGTTACGGGCTCCATTGTGGCATATTACATCGGAATGAAGGGGGGTCGGCCCCTGATCGAGAGCTATGGGCCATATGTCCTTATATCCAGAAGAGACCTGGACATGGCAGACCGGTGGTTTGAACGCTGGGGTGATGCAACGGTATTTTTCGCCAGGCTCCTACCGGTGATCAGGACATTTATTGCCTTCCCTGCAGGGGTTGCAAGGATGAATTTTATCCATTTTGTGGTATATACTTTCCTTGGCTCTCTTCCCTGGTGCCTTGCCCTGGCTTACGCAGGGTATCTGCTTGGGGAGAACTGGGGGACATTGAGGGTATGGTTTCATCGTTTTGATTTCATTATCGGAGGTTGTATTTTACTCGGAGCGATATGGTATGTTTGGAGACATCTAAGGGAAAGAAGGGAGGGAATAAAAGCATGAAGAGACTAAGTTTGGCCATATTGGGTGTCGTCGTCCTCTCGGGTTGCGCCTGCCTGATGAGGATGGGGGTCAATTCAATGTCAGGGACATTCAAGAAATTCGGAGAGAATACACGGAAGCAGCAGGACGCAGAGCTTGCACGGCTGGCTTTTCCCTCAAATTTACTGATGCTGGATGGGATGCTTGATGTTTCCCCTGAGAACGAGGATCTCCTCGGCGTTGCCTGCGAGGCATACTGTGGATACGCCATGATGTTTGCTGAAGATGAGGATCCCGAGGAGGCATCCAAGCTTTACATAAAGGGAAGGGACTACGGGCTGCGTGCCCTGAAGGCACAGAACAGCAAGTTCAGGAAGGCCCTGGACAAAGGGATGAAGTTTACAGAAGCTGTTCAATACCTCAGAAAAAAGGATGTTCCCCAGGTTTTCTGGACAGGGAATTGCTGGGCAAGCTGGCTGAACCTGAACAAGAAAATACCTGAGAGTTTATTTGATCTCCCCAGCATTAAGGCCCTTATGGACAGGGTCAATGAGCTGGATGAAACGTATTTTTACGGCGGCGTCCATCTATTCTACCTCAGCTATTATGCAGGGCTTCCAGCCTTTGCAGGCGGAGGTGCGGAGAAGGCCGAGGCAGCATACAACCGCGCAATGGAGATCTCACAGGGCAAGCTCCTTCTGATACGGCTGTTCCATGCACTTTACTATGCCACGCTTATCAAGGACGAGGATCTATTTGTGAAAGAGCTGAATACAATTATTGAGACCCCACCGGATCTTCTTCCGGAGCAGGGCCTTGCAAATGCGGTTGCAAAGAGAAAGGCCAAGAGGCTCCTGAAGGATAAGGACAGATATTTTTAAGACAATGGGAGGTGAATAATGAAAAGGATACTTGTCACTGGCATTGTTTTCTTTCTGTTGACTTCCATCGGTGCAAGCGGTGAGGTTGCCAAGGGGCAGAAGCCCATAGTCGTCAAGATTGCCACCATTGCTCCGGAGGGATCAACTTGGATGGACATTATTGACGAATACGAGGCCTATGTGAAGGAGCGGAGCGAGGGGAAGGTCAAATTCATCGTCTATGCAGGCGGCGTCCTGGGAGACGAGCCAGAAATGGTGAGGAAGATCAAGCTCGGCCAGATTCATGGTGGAGGGTTCAGCGGAATGGGCCTAGGAAAGATTGTGCCCGAGGTTAGGGTCCTGGAGGTCCCAATGCTGTTCAGGAGTTACGAAGAGGTGGATTATATTCTGAAAAAACTGGACGGGACTTTAAGGAAGCTATTCGATGACAAGGGGTTTGTTCTATTGGGCTGGGCAGAGCAGGGATTCTTATATTTATTTACGAACAAGCCCGTGAGGAAATTTGAAGATCTTGCCGGGGTCAAGGTCTGGGTGTGGGCAGGTGATAATTTTGCCAGGATCATCTTTGACTCTATTGGATACCTGACCCCTATTCCAATTGCTGTTCCGGAGGTCCTGCAGTCGCTTCAGACGGGCTTGGTCAATGCATTTTACAACTCACCGGTCGGAACGGTAGCCCTCCAGTGGTATCCCCATGTGAAATACATGATCAGTGTCCCAATTACCTATGCAACAGGGGCTGTTGTTATAGAGAAGAAGGTGTTTGATACCTATCCTCCCGATCTGAGGAAGGCCCTCATTGAGGGAGGGAAGATTTATTTTCCCAAGCTTATAAGTTCGGTGCGCAAGGATAACGCCCAGTTTCTAAAGGGCTTCCCAAAGCGGGGAATTGAGTTTGTTGACCCTGATCCGGGGCTGGAACAGGAACTCAGAGAAAAATTTGAGATTGCACACCAGAGGCTCATTGGAGAGTTCTATCCCGAGTGGCTACTTACAGGGGTCAAGCGGTCCCTCGAGTTGCGCCAAAAGAAGTGAATAGATGCAGTCCTCGGGTGTTATCACCCTGACCACGGACTTCGGGCTACAGGGGAGCTATGTGGCCCAGATGAAAGGCGTTATCTTGATGATTAACCCTGATGCCGTGATTGTTGATGTTTCCCATGAAGTTCCCCCACAGGACATAAAAAAGGCTGCATTTCTTTTAATGACAGCATGTAGGTTCTTCCCAAGGGGGACCGTCCATCTTGCGGTTGTGGACCCGGGCGTGGGAGGAAAGAGGAAAGCGCTGCTTGTTCAGACCACGGACGATTTCTTTATCGGGCCGGATAACGGAGTATTAAGTCTGGCTCTAAATGGAAAGAAGATCCTCAGGACCATTGCCATCACCAACAGGAAGTTCTTCCTGCCCGAGGTCAGCCAGACATTCCATGGGAGGGACATTTTTGCGCCTGTAGCCGCATATATTAGCCGGGGGATTGACCCGGCAGAGTTTGGAAAGAGAGTGAAAAGGATCGTCAGGCTGAAGATTCCCAGGCCGAAGTTGGTAAAGGGGAATGTGAAAGGGGAAGTGATCCAATGCGATGCATTTGGAAACCTTATCACCAATGTTCATGCCAAGTTTCTGATGGGTAGGAGAAACTGTATAATTCTTGCAGGGGACTGGAAGATAAGTAGACTTTCCCGTACCTATTCTGATTCCCCTGAGGGGCAGCCTGTTGCCCTCATCGGAAGCTCCGGCTTTCTTGAAGTTAGTCTAAACAGGGGAAGCGCTAGAGAGGTGCTCAATGCAGAAGTAGGCATGCCGGTTTTAGTCCTCAGCCGATAGGGTCTATCTTTGAAAGATCTCTCAAAGCGTCTCCTTACCGCTTCTGTTGCCATACCACTGCTTATTATATTATTTTTTGCGGGAGGCATTCCTTTTTTGTTTTTAATATGTGCTATTGTTTTCCTGGGAGTGTGGGAGTATTACAAGCTCGCTGATGCGGGGCCGAAGATGCATCTGGGTTGGAGAGAGAAGTCTTGCGGACTCGCTGCCAGCATTGTTTTTCCTCTCACAGCATATACAGCCTCCGAGACAGAGCTTCTTGCCATCGTTGCAGCCTTTCTATGCATTGGAGGCGTGATCAGGCTTTCTGTGAAAGATTCGACCAAAAGTGCCATTCCAGCCCTTTCCACACTTATTTTTGGTCCTCTCTTTATCGGATTTCTTCTAAGCCATGCCATTCTATTGAGGGAGAGGTTGGATAATGGAACATTCTTCCTTTTTCTACCGGTTGCCTGCACAATGTTATCGGACTCTGGCGCCTACTTTGGCGGAAGAGCCTTCGGCCGGCATCCCCTGGCCCCAAGTGTTAGTCCCAAAAAGACCATGGAGGGTGGAATCCTGGGTGTCCTAACCGGGCCGCCTGCAGCACTCGCCGTTCAGGCTGTCCATACCCTGTTTGGCGGACAGGCTTCTCTTCCCATGGGTCATTTGTTATTTCTGGGTCTTCTTATCGGGATTGCTTCACTTTTCGGGGACCTGGTCGAATCTTTGATGAAACGGGGCGCAGGTGTAAAGGATTCAGGCTGGTTGTTTCCCGGCCACGGAGGAGTCCTGGACCGCCTGGACAGCCTCCTCTTCTCAGTCCCTTTAACTTATTATTATGTAAGGTTCGTTGACTTAACATCATAGTTGGTGTATATTTCTGTTGTGCGAAATTCCCTACTTGGGCAGAAAATAATTCAATTAAGGAGTCAGTTCGGTCTCACCCAGAAAGAGCTGGCCAGGCGGATGAGAACAAGTCAACAAGCCATCTCCCGTTTGGAAAGAGGGGAGTATAACGGATGCACGCTTCGTACCCTTTCGAAATTGGCCAGGGCAACTGGCACCGAACTTATTATAGACTTTCGCGGGGGCAGTGGGCCGGGCACACACGGAAGGTGGGTCGGATTCATTCAGGGTGGTAAGAATAGAAGCGAGCAAACGCCATGAGCCTGGTTGGAAGCCTTGAGGATCTCGGCCTGGGGGACATCCTTCAGATCATCTCTCTGAGCAGGAAATCAGGGATATTGTATCTGACCGGGCCACCGGCTCCGGACGGAAAAAAACAAGGGGCCGGTGTGGTTTTCAAAAACGGGCAGGTTATCAGCGCTTCTGTCAGTACTGCAAGGAAGAGGTTGGGAGAGATTTTTGTAGAAAAAGGGCTTGTTACAACTGTCCAGGTCAGGGAAGCCCTTCGCTCAATTTCTGAAACCCATAAGTACATTCGCCTTGATGAGGCCCTAACCAAATGGTTTGAGGTGGATTCTGCCTCCCTTCAGTCTGCTATTCGCTTACACATTGAAGATGTTATCTATTATTTGTTCGGATGGAATGAAGGTGATTTTAACTTCGCACTCATGGAGAGCGATGAGGAGCTTGCATCGCACCTCCAGGACCCACAGCTTCCTGTTATTGAGGGAGGGCTCAATCCGCAGTTTCTTGCCATGGAGGGATCAAGACGGAGGGACGAAAGGATCGGAGGAGAGGTCCCTTCGTTACTGCAGCAGGTACCTCGTATTGAAGAGGCACCAACCGAGATGGTCAAAGAGGTGCCCATATCGAGAAAAGTGGTCCTTGCCGATGATGATCCTGTGACCCTCTTGAATCTTGAAAGGATCGTAACCGAACTTGGCTTCGAGGCATACCCCGTTGGCAGCGTTGGTGAAGCCCTTGCACTCCTGGATGATTTATACTCCAAGGGGGAGGTCGCTATAGTCGTTGCCGACTTGATCATGCCGAAACAAGATGGCAAAGGAATGCTGGGAGGACTGGAGCTACTTGAAGAATCCAAGAATAGGGCTGTTGCTTCACCAGTAATTATCATTACGGATATCGTAGATAGGGATACGGAGAGGAAGGTCATGGAATCGGGCGGGTATGCGTATCTATTCAAACCAAGAAAATCACAGGTTAGCAGGAATCTTGTTACACCTGCAATTCGTGATTTTGAAGAGGAACTGGGGAAAACCCTGAGAGCCATCCTTCCTCCCCTGGAACAGTTCGCCCCTGCTTTCATTGAGCCTTCTCAAGAGCCGACCACACAACCCTCCCTGCCAGCTCAGGAAGATAATGATGGGCTGGCTGGGCTTAAGGATGAGCTCAAATCCCTTGAAACTTATATGGATTTTCTGCCGGAAGAGGTTCCCAGACAACCGACAACCCCTGGTCTTCAATTGCTTAAGTCAATGATCGATGAGCTTGTGAACCCCAGAAGCCACAGCGATATCACCCTTCTCATCCTTCGTTTTGCAAGCGAGATTATGAGCAGAGCAGTGCTTTTCCTTGTGAGGCGTGACGAGGTCTGCGGACTGGGGCAATTCGGCATTGTCCTTGAGGGGGACAATCCTGAAATAAGGGTGAGAGCCATGAAGGTGCCCATAGAGGTCCCGTCTATCTTCAGGGATGTTCTTGAAAGGAAGACCATCCTTAAGAAGGGGATCGAGGAAACCCCCTGGAATAACTATTTAGTTGATCAGTTCGGGGGCTATAGGCCTGTTGAGGTCTTTATTGCGCCCATTTTTTCCGGGGGGCGGATCGTGAGCATTCTATACGGAGATAACTACCCTGAGGGCGGGGAGATCGGTGATACAACAAGCCTTGAGATATTTCTTGCACAGGCAGGACTTGCGCTTGATCGGGCCCTCCTCGAGAGAAAGCTGAAAGATCTAAGGGCCAGGGTTGCAGAGGGAATCGGAGAGTGAGTCGGTTAATAAAATGAAGGCATAATCGTGTCGAGTGTCCGACAGGTATTGATTGTTGAGGACTCACCCAGCATGAGGTCCTTCATTTCCTCGACGCTCGAGTCAGTGGGAGACTTTCAGATAGTGGAGACCGGGAGTGGATTTGAGGCCCTGAAGGCGCTTCCACGATACCGATTTGACCTGATCTTGACCGATATCAATATGCCAGATATCAATGGACTGGAGCTTGTGGGCCTTATCCGGAGCAGACCAGAGTATAAGGATGTTCCTCTATTCATAATCACGACTGAGGAAAGCTCGCTTGTTCATAAAAAGGGTATGGCATTGGGAGCAGATGGGTATCTTGTTAAGCCATTCAAACCAGAAGACCTCCAGGATCTTGTGTGCAGAAGGGTTCGGTTTAGCACGCACCGAGGCAGGGAAAAACAATGAAACAGGAATCTGTGAAGATATCGAAAAAAGCCCTTAAAGAGTTCCTCTCCGAAGCAGAGGAAATCGTAGAGAGGCTCTATAAAGACAACGAAAAGCTCGTAGAGTCATTGAAGAAGGGGAGTGTGGATCAGGATGTCCTAAACTCCCTCTTCAGGGGGGCCCATTCTCTCAAGGGGGTTTCAGGAATGTTCGGGTTTCCTCTTGTCTCCAAGCTCAGTCACAATATGGAAAGCCTCCTGGACGGACTTCGACTGGGAAAGGTGAGGATGGATCCAAAAGTTTTCGACCTGTTCTCGGAAGGGATCGATCTTCTCCACAAGATTCTTGAGGCAAGGGGGGAAGGCAGAAAGGAAAGGGATCGTGTTGAGGTTTTCATTGTCAAGCTCAACAGGGTGGCCAAGGAGCAGAAGGCAGAAGATGAAGGATCCCCGCTGTTATCCCTTGATATTGACAAGGAACTCCTATCCGTCTTAACGGAATATGAAGAACATCGGCTTATGGAGAATGTAAAGGCCGGGGTGAATCTATTTAAGGTCCAGGCAATATTTGACCTTATGAGCTTTGACAGAGATCTCGCCGAATTAACAGAAGTACTGAAACGGCAGGGAGAGATCATCACGACTCTGCCCAGCGCTGGAATGCACGGGGAGGGCCAGATCCACTTTGATATTCTTGTCGGAACGGGAAAAGATCAGGACGAACTTAATAAAGAGATTGAACAAAAGGGGGTAAAGATTTTCCCTGTTTCGGTCAAGAAAAAGGACGGGATTGAGCAGATAGGCGCTGAAACCATTGTCCTTCCCCGGGAAACTATTCAGGTCGCACCCTCCCAAGAGTTTGTGCCTCCCCCTGGTGAAGTTTCACTCAGGAGCATCAGTCAGACTGTCCGTGTTGATATTGCGAAACTGGACAACATTATGAATATTGTGGGGGAACTTGTCCTTTCCAAGGCCGAACTCTCAAGAGTTTCAGAGAGACTCAGGTCACAATTGGGATTCAGCGGCAGCGTAGTTGACCTTCTAAAGGCTGTGAAGGACCTTGATCGGAAACTTAACGAGCTCCAGGGTGGAATAATGGATGTACGGATGGTTCCTCTCCGCCAGGTTTTCGATAAGCTTGCTCGGACCGTCAGGAAGCTTACGAAAGAGATGGCCAAAGATGTGGACCTGGAGATTTATGGGGCTGACACGGAGCTGGACAAGCTGATCATAGAGGATGTCGGCGATCCACTCATGCATATTATCAGGAATTCTATCGACCATGGCATAGAACCACCAAATGAAAGGCTACTGAAGGGGAAACTGTCCAGGGGGAAGATCGTTCTGAACGCATACCAGAAGGGGAACCATGTTATTCTCGAGGTCAGCGATGATGGCTATGGAATAGATCCTGACAGGGTTTTGGCCTCTGCTGTGGAGAAGGGATTGGTGGAAGAGGGCAGCCAACTTTCCAGGGATGAGATCTTCGAGCTGCTTTTCACGCCGGGTTTCAGTACTAAGAACGAGGTCAGCGAGGTTTCAGGCCGTGGTGTAGGCCTTGATGTTGTCAAGAGCAATATCGCCAGGATCAGCGGAGCAATCGAGATAGAGAGCGAGGTTGGAAAGGGCACTACAGTTCGTCTTACTCTCCCTATAACACTTGCAATTATTCAGGCCCTCATCATTGACACCTGCGGGAGGAGCTATGCTATTCCCCTGAACTCAATCATGGAAAGCTTTATGATCACTGCGGAACAGATAGAGACCATAGGGGAAAAAGAGGTTGTTGAGCTGAGGGGACATACCCTTCCTATCATCCGTCTATGCGATTACTTTCAATACGATCGGATAGAGTCATCCAATAAGGACTATTATGTCGTCGTCACAGGCTTGGCAGAAAAAAGGCTGGGGATTCTTGTGGAGAGATTGTCCGGCCAGCAGGACATTGTAGTCAAGAGCATGGGTGAGGGCCTTAAGAAGATCAGGGGGATCGTAGGGGCGGCAGAGGTTGGTTTCCGCAAGACAATCCTTGTCCTGGATGTCAGCGCCATCATCAATGAAGTCATGGAAAAGGCTACTCGGAGCGAATAAAATGTTCCAGGAATTCTACAGCCTCAAAGAGAATCCATTTATGAAAACCCCTAACCCCCGTTACCTCTACAAGGGAACACACCACGCTGAGGCATTTGCCCGACTCCAGTTTGCTGTAGAAGAGAGGGAGCTTGCCGTTCTGACCGGCGAGATCGGCTCCGGGAAAACCCTGCTATCCCGGGCTTTAATTGATTCTCTGGACGACATGTATTCGGTCGTTCTCATCATAAATCCACGGCTTTCTCCGCTTCAACTTCTGCGATTGATTGCGCAGAGGCTTGGTGCGGAGAATCCCAGCCGTTTCAAATCGGATGTTGTGGAACAGATTAACGGGCTTCTTTGCGAATATCACGATAAAGGGAGATGCCCGGTGCTGATTCTGGACGAGGCCCAACTCATTGAGAACAGGAGCACATTCGACGAAATTAGGCTCCTGACGAATTTCCAGCTTGATGATAAAAACCTTCTATCCCTTATTCTTATCGGCCAGCCGGAGCTGAATGAAAGGCTCATGTTGAAACCCTATAGAGCCCTAAGACAGAGGATAGGGATCCATTTTCACCTGGAACCACTGGATGAGGCAGAGACCAAAAAATATATCTTGTTCCGGCTTAAGGTGGCGGGCGGTCGGGATTCCATTTTTACGAATGAAGCCATGTCCCGGATCTATCATCTTTCCGGGGGAATCCCCAGGGAGATCAACAATCTGTGTTCCTCCGCCCTTCTTGAGGGCTTTGGGCGGGACGCCCAAAAGATAGACACGGATGTTATAGAGGATGTTGGCCGCGATCTTGGATATTCTTTGGTTTCAACCCCTGTTGTGCATGATGTTGTGATAATGCCAGTCAGGAAAAGGAGAAAGAGAAGGAGGATTTCATCGGCCAGGCACATCCGCAGAACAAAAAGGGGACGAAGGAGATAGGTATGGATCTGGTGAGGATCAGGAAGAAGGCACAGATGGAAAAGGGGAAGAAAAATGCCCCAGAGCCGCCGTCTACTTCAATTGCACCTCCGGTGATAGAGCAGACCAGCACCAGGGAGCTTGAGCCCCGGATTCCTGTAGTGGAGGGAGAGGAATCTGTTAAATCCATGCAGGTTCTGGTTCCTTCTCAGGATAAGGAATTTCTCGAAATCGCCAGCGAGGAGCTCTACAAGCAGAGCTATGCCCTGAAAGAACCATTGGAGAGGCTGGAGCTCCTATGCTTCAGGCTTTCTACAGAGGAATATGCATTTCCTATCACGGAGGTGAAGGAGATTATCAAGCCCATGGAGATCACCGAGGTTCCTCGGGTTCCCGAGTATATCCTCGGAATTATTTCTCTCAGGGGGACCATTGTCCCTATTTGCGATCTCAGGAGGAGACTCGGGCTTCCTGTTAAAGAGGCTACCAGGTCAACACGGATTGTGATTGCGTCAGACGATGTGAAGACCCTGGGAATGGTTGTGGATGAGGTGACCGAGGTTATGAGGATCCCAGTCAGTGGGCTTGAACCACCGCCTCCTGTCCTTGCTGGAGTAGGTGCAGAGTTCATTCAGGCCGTTGGCAGGGACAATCACAAAATGGTCATCCTGCTGAATATGAAGAAGATCTTTGACATGGACATTTCATCAAAGGGTAGGCTTTGAATGAGGGGTTTATGGAGCCTGTCTCTGAGATAATTCAGCCTTCGAGCGATAAAGACATTGGTGAGTTCGCCTGCTTTGTAGTGAATGAGGAAAGATATGCTATTGATATCGTGAAGGTAAGGGAGGTCACCAGATATCAGACCGTATCACGGCTCCCTCGCTTCCCCTCTTTTGTAGAGGGAGTCATTAACCTTCGCGGGAACATTATTCCTGTGGTGGACATGAGAAAGAGGCTTGGTCTTGCCCCGGCTGTTCCAACAAAGAGGACAAGGATCATTGTAATGTCGGTTTTGGGGAAGATACTGGGTGTCATTGTGGATGAGGCGAGAGAGGTAGTTAGGGTGCCCAGGTCCGAGGTCAAGCCGCCTCCAAAGTTTGTCAAGGACATTGAATCAGACTACCTTTCGGGTGTGATAGAGCGTGAAAACGGGCTAATCTTCATACTGGATTTTGACAGGATTTTTACATCGGAAGAGAAGGTCGGCCTGTCCGCGGAGGTGTCCGGATGAATAAAACTGAAATGGGACATTTTATACTATAAAAGGGAGGGTGAGGCTTATGGAAAGGAAAACGGGATCATTGAAATTTGGATTGAGGCTCAAGTTTATTGCTTTAATCCTGGGCGGAATCTTTGTTTTTAGCGTCATATATGGTTGGTATTACCTGGGTCAGACTAAGAGGATCCTTGTGGAAGAGCTCCAGAGAAGGGGCATAGCTCTTACAAAGAATCTTAGCTACAACGCAAAATTCGGGGTTTTAGCCGAGGATCGGGCGCTACTGGAGCAGCTAATAGATGGCTTTTATGAGGATGTGGGTGTTGCCTATGTTGTAATCGTGAATAAAGAAGGACACATCCTCTCTCAGAGGTTCAAGGAAGCTTATCTCGAGCGCGAGCTGCCCAAGATACTGAGGATAACCACCTCCCCACTCAAGCCCACTCCCATTGATTCTATCTCAGGGAGCAATCTCTATGACATTTTTGATGAAGTCGTAACAGCAGGGGAGGAAAGGGGGCAGAGAGGCTCGGGCGATATGCTCGATCTGGATGTTGCTGGCCGGGGCGAAACTTCGCCTGACTTAGGATCTTCCCGAGGCAATGAGGGTATTATAGCCCAGGGGTTTGTTCATATCGGAATCTCAGAGAGAGATGTTGACAATAAGTTCGCAAGCATGAGATGGGTGGCGGTTCTTCTTGTTCTAATAAGTTATGCCATTGCTACAGCCCTCGCTATTTACTTTGTGAATTTTATTGTTTCTCCAGTTACAAATATGGTGTTCAAGGCCAAGCTCATTTCAGAAGGCGATTTGACCCAGAGGGTGGAGGTCACATCCACCGATGAATTAGGAATACTGGCTGAGGCCTTCAATAGGATGGGGGCCAACCTCAATGAGATGTTTCAAAGGGTCAGGGGGGCTGCGGTGAGTGTGGCAGGGATCGCAAAGGAGATCGCCGATAGATCCAAAATGGTCCTTGATGGATCCGGATATCAGACTTCAGCGGTCCGGGATACCTCCTCTTATATTGAACAGACGAAAAACGCCATTAAAGGAATTGCCGAGAACACCGAGATCCTGTCGTCTTCTGCCCAGGAGAGCTCTTCCTCTATCCTTGAGATGGGAGCCAGCATTGAGGAGGTTTCGGAAAATATGGAGGTCCTCTCTGCCTCTGTGGAGGAAACTGCCTCCTCTATAGGAGAGATGGCCGTTTCCATCAAGCAGGTGGCAGGGAATGTTGAGTCCCTCCTTAATACCACCCATGTTACAGCAAGGAGCATGGTGGAAATTGATGGCAATATTAAACAGGTAGAGTCCAATGTATCCGAGACCTCCAATCTCTCGGCCCATGTTGAGGAGAATTCCAGGGCAGGGGTGAAAGTTGTTCAGGAAACTATTGAAGAGATGAGCAAGATAGAGTCATCCATGCAGGAAGTGAACAAGGCCATGGGAAGCCTCTGGGATAGAGTAAAAGAGATCGGGAATATACTCGGCGTCATTGACGAGGTAGCAGAGCAGACAAACCTTCTTGCTCTGAATGCTGCCATTATTGCTGCGCAGGCAGGAGAGCACGGAAAGGGATTTGCTGTGGTCGCCGACGAGATCAAGGAGCTTGCCGAAAGAACAGGTTCATCCACGAGAGAGATCTCTCAAATCATCAAGTCTGTCCAGGTAGAGGCGCAGCGGGTGATTACCGCGGGCAAGGCTGTTGATGCAGTCGTGGAAGAGGGGGTGGAACGATCGAAACAGGCTGGCGACGCTCTAAAGAAGATCTCCGAAAGTGCAGGAAGATCCCTGGAGAGGATCCAGGAAATCGCCAGTGCTACCGCGGAACAGGCCAAGGGTTCAAAGCAGATTACAGAGGCTATTAGCCGTATTGCCGACATGGTAAGCGAGATGTCAAAGGCTACAGCAGAGCAGTCCAAGGGCGGAGAGCAGATCATGAGGGCATCTGAGAGGATGAGGGAGACATCACGACAGGTAAAGTCATCCGTTCAGGAACAGGCAAAGGGCAGCAAGCTCATCACTCAGTCAATAGAGAATATTACCATGATGGTTAACTACATAAATAAGGCCACCCAGGAGCAGAGCGATTTTGTTTCTACCGTTGTAAAGGCATTTGAGAAGATCGGCGCCACTTCACAGAAGAATGTGGAGAGCGCATCTGTCCTGAATACTGTTGTGGATGCCCTTTCAAAGCAGGCGCAGATCCTCAACGAAGTTGTGGGGAAATTCAAGGTATAACCGTGATAATTGCCTGTCCTACCTGTAGGGCTCGATATAGAGTGGATGAGGGTAAGATTCCTCCAAAGGGGGCCAGACTGCGCTGTGCACGATGCAACGGCATCTTCATCGTCAAGCAGAGAGTAACACCCCCTGCTCAACCAACCGCAATACTTATTGCTCATGACAGCGAGGCAATCAGGAGATCTCTCGCAGAGATCTTTGCAAGGGCCAACATGAGTGTCGCAGAGGTCAGGGATGGAGTAGAAGCGTTCATGTATATCCAGAAGTTCAAGCCAAAGGTTGCCATCCTCGATGTGGCACTTCCCAAGATGTTTGGGTTTGAGGTCTGTGAGGTCCTAAAAAGGGAAGAGGAGATGAAGGGAGTCAAGGTCATTCTTCTTGCCTCAGCATATGACAGAACCCGCCTGAGGAGGAGGCCGGAGAATCTCTACGGTGCCGATGGATACCTTGAGAAACACGAGATTCAGGTGGGGCTCCTCCCCCTCGTCCAGAAGTTCCTATCCGAATCCGCAGAGGGAGCACCCGCTCCGCCGCCTGAGCCCCAACAGTTTCCTTCAGAGAAGCCCCCGGAGGAACCGTCTGCCACTGCTCCAGAAGAACCTGCTGTGCAGCCGCATGAAACTGGTTACACTGAGGAGCAA